>R20__coassemble_420_pt1 | contig 31754 bp, 43 predicted proteins | sample R20__metabat2_high_PE_036 | metagenome-assembled genome bin R20
ATAACATATTACAAGAGCAGGAAAAAACCATACGTTCCGGCTATTTTAACAGGGAAGCGTTTCACCAGAAAGAAAGCTCTATTCTTGTCCTGCAAACAGGAATAGCAGGGATGCATTTTCATGTTGACTCAGGAAGCAAAGAGGGAGCAGAGCTTCTTGAGTCCCTGACTCCCGGAACCGAGCTGCAGCTGTTTCGTGATACCGATAATGAACATGATAAGTGGGCTATTTCTGTCTACACTGGTGATAACAAAGAACTGGGCTACATTACCCGCTTTAAGAACGAAACGATTGCCAGATTGATGGACTACGGAAAAGTATTTCACGCTTATGTGGATGAGCCGCCGGAACCTCCGAAGGACAGCACGGAGTGGCGACGCACAAGAACTCCCACAGAAAACTACGAAGTACCATTCTCTGTATATATGGAAGACTGAAAAGAGATAGTGAAATCATGGGAGCCAGCACAGTCTATGACTGACCCGCGGCAGAACTGTACATGAGTACAGGAAACAAACTTTGAATCAGAGCCAACTTTGGCTTTGGCGAGACTGAAGACGAGAGAGTGCCGTATGTTTTGAACAGATACCTTGTGAGTGAATAATCAAAAAGCGTTGGGCATATGCCCAACGCTTTTTGTACGTTCTATGGTACATATCCCATGCGATACTGGATATAACAAAGGGAATAACAATGGGATTACCAATAATGAGCAGCTTGTGCAAAGCGTTGAAAGGAGAAGAAAATGCAAGTATTACTGAGCATGAATAGAAACTGCAATACATATCACATAAATGGTTGCCCCTATGCGAAACGAATTAAATACTCCAATCTAATGACCGTGAGCAAAAAGAAAGCAACCGAACGAAAGTATCAACCGTGCAAGTATTGCAGCGGACTTCATGGTTTTGTCCGCGTGAACCATAAGGAATTAAACAATAGGGAAAAATCAAACAATCTGAAATACAGCTACTCAAAGACCAGCGACACCATGTATCTGCGCACCAAGGCCGGATTCTGGAAAATATTTGAAAAAGAAAATGTCGGATATCTTCTTTACCACAGAAATGCTTTTCGCGATGAGTTGAGTAGTGAAACAATGATGCGTGGGGACTTTCACCGGCAAGGTGACGCTGCGGCAACAGATTCGGTTGCTAAGCTGATTTCCTATGTGATCGCCCATGACAAAGCAAAGCGAATCATCGAAGATGATTATCGCAAGCTGCCGCGCAGGACGGAAAAGCAGAAGAAATACTACAAGGCAGCGGAACGCAGGGACAGGCGTAAGAAGATGGCAAGACTTAACCAACTCTTTGACATGCTTGAACGAACGGGTAATTGCCATGCCAATGAATTGTGCTGCTGAGATAAATCCCGCACTAAAAATATTTGTGAAATGGAAAAAGGAGATGTTCTCATGTACGATTCGATTTACGACTACAACTTTGATGGCAAGCTTGACAGTTTTGAGCTTGCGCTGAAGCAGGACGAAGAAGACCGTGAGTGCGCGGCAATCTTCGGCAGATCCTCCCGCGGACTGTTCGGTGATGACTTGGATGATCTCGATGAGCTTGACGATCTTTGTGGTGACACGGATGGTCTTGATGACGGAGATTTCTGAGCGATAGTACCGTTAGATTTCCTTGCAAGTATGAGAGATATACGATAAAATGTAGAAAATGATACGAAAGCGGGGACAAGCCTATGCCGCGTTCTTCCAATCAAAAGCTCAAGCTCCTGTACCTGATGCGCTACCTGCTGCAAAATACCGACGAGCAGCATCCGGCGACGACCAATCAGCTTATCGCATTTCTTGCCGAGCAGGATGTCAAGGCGGAGCGCAAGAGCATCTACGACGATATGGAGGCGCTGCGCCTGTTCGGACTGGACGTGGAGCGCACGGAAAGCGGACGCTCATCCGGTTACTACGTTGCCTCGCGTGAGTTCGAGCTGCCGGAGCTGAAGCTGTTGGTGGACAGCATCCAGTCCTCGAAGTTCATCACGCACAAAAAGACGACACAGCTCATCAAAAAGATCGAGACGCTGGCAAGTGCGCACGAAGCGCAGCTTTTGCAGCGTCAGGTCTTTGTGACGAATCGCATCAAGACGATGAACGAGTCGATCTATTATAACGTCGATGAGATCCACAGCGGCATCACGCAAAACCGTAAGATCCGCTTCAAGTATTTTGAGTACACCGTCAATAAGGAGCGCCGCTTCCGCAGAGACGGTGCGTTCTACGTCATGAGTCCCTATGCGCTGACCTGGGATGACGAGAACTATTATCTCGTTGCTTATGACTCGGAAGCGGGCATCATCAAGCATTTCCGCGTGGACAAGATGGAAAAGATCAGTGTTACCGAGGAAGAACGCGACGGCCGCGAGGCGTATGAGGCGCTCGACATGGCGGTGTACGCCCGCAAGGTGTTCGGAATGTTCAGCGGAGAAGAGCGGGAAGTGAAGCTCCGCTTTGACGAACAGCTCGTTGGCGCGGTGCTCGACCGGTTGGGACAGGACGTGATGCTCATTCCCGACGGTGACGGGCACTTCACCGTCCGCACGAGCGTCGTAGTCAGCCCGCAGTTTTTCGCGTGGGTGTGCGGCTTCGGCGACCTCGCGCAGATCATCGCCCCAGATGATGTTGTGACGCAGATGAGAGAACATATCGGAAATATTGCGAAGATGTACGGGAACAATTAAGCATTATGACTGAGAAGATATTAGATGTCGCAAGGCTCGAGAAGGAAGTTAAGCGGTATTGTGATTTAATGCAAGAACTGCACAAAGCAAATGTTTCTGAGAATAAAGACTTCCAAAGAAAATACAATGGCTACTATAAAATGCAACGAAGGAGCGCCGATTTCTACAGGTGCTATTATGAGTATCTTGATAGGCAAAAGAACAATGTCGGCTTAACCTATGAAGAAGTGCTTCGATACATATATGAGCAGACGGGCAGAGTCGAAGCCTCGTTTACGAGTAAGCTGTTGGCAAGTGTGAATCCCAATATGCCTATTATCGACTCAAGGGTGTTTGAATTTCTTGGTTTTAGGCTTCCGTACTACTATGAGAAAAACAGAATCGAAAAGATTATATCCTTGTACGAGAAATTAGTTTACTGGTATCAATCGGAAGATTCAAACAGATTTCTTGATAAGTTCAATGAAATCCTGCCCAACGCAGAAATCTCGGATACGAAGAAAATTGACTTTATTTTGTGGCTTTCAAGATAAGCCGTTAAATATAAAACTGGTTAGCAACAAGAAAGGCAATATATGAACAACAACATTCCTTCCCTGAAAATGGGGGACAAGATAGAGGGTTTCTACATTTTGAAGGCAGCCTATCCCAAGACGACTGCCAATGGAAAACCGTTCCTCAGCATGACGGTTGCGGATCGCTCTGGCGAGATCGAGGGCGTCGTCTGGGATTATGCCGGCTCGATTGGCACGGCAGATGTTGGCAAGGTCGTCAGGATTCGCGGAAACATTTCAGAATACCGCGGAACGCTTCAGGTGACGGCAGAGCAGATTCGTTTGGCAACCGATGATGATCCGGTGGATGTTTCCGCGCTTGTTCCGGTCGCTCCCGTTGACAGGGATATGACGTGTTATAACTTTTGTGCCGTCATTAGTGATACGAAAAAAACGAAAAAATGTTGAAATAAACATATTGATTGGCAGATCATAGTAGGATAATTATTGTAAACAGGGGCGAAATATTACAATGTTTAATGATGTCTTTTCCCTTTATCATTCTTATTACCGGAAAATCTTTAGTGTTTTGTACCCAGCTAAAAACAGCACTGGTTTTACTGAAAGAAACTTATCAGTAAACTTTTCAAAAGCATACGAGGTATTAAACCCTGATTCGGTTTCCTGGTTTGAATTTCAATTTGGAGAGCGCAACAATTTACACTATGATTGCATAGTTGTTAACGCAGAAAAGAAAGAGATTCTTATCATTGAATCAAAGCGTTTTTCAAATCCGTCTTCAAAGGTTGCAGAAATTGAGAACGATATAACAAGAATTAATCTTTCACGGGGAATATATTCAGAAGAATTCTCGACCCGTATCAGTAATTTCCCGGATTATAAGATATATGGCATTATTCTTGCAGATGTCTGGACTGAGACAAAAGAAAAAAGGAGAATACTGCAATCCTTTAAGGATTCAAAGTTTCTTGAGTATGCCGGGATACTTCCCGACAATGGTTTGACTTCTGCAGAGTATTTTTCTATGAGTTTTTCGGATATAACCTTATATCCTTGGATAAATAATAATTATTATTTGCTTGCCATCACATGGGAAGTAATATGAGTGTGTGACTCAAATTGATATGTAGCAGGAGGTTGCGATGGCTGGAAAACTGTGCCCACAATGTAAACACAGGACCTTGTTTGTGTCTGGAGATAATGAGCGAACTTGTACCAATTGCGGATACACGGAACGAATTGATTTTTTCCTCCCGGTTAAAGTCTTTTTAGGTGGTATCCTTTTAGGAATATTCATAGCCTTTCTTCTTGTACAGCTCAATATTGAAAAAGTTGCCGCTTTTGTCTTACCTGTTGTAGTTCTAACGACAATAGTATTGCTTATCAAGGCAATTATTCAAAAAGATAGTATAGGCAAAGCCGTGAAGCGCCTTATCCTTACACTTGTGTATGGTGAATGCTCATCAGAACTGTTTTCCTCTATAACCGTGCTGGCAACAAAAGCAATAAACTCTTCAGGGGTGGGCTTTTCTCCAGCGCAAGGTATCGTTCGCCACATCGTCTGGATCGCCGGATCAGGGATTGCCATAGCGGCATCCATGGCAATCATGATTTCTCTCCTTACTTCCTCGACTGTTGTGTTGTTTGCAAGCGCGACTTTTCGCAAAGCATCCGTTGAGTTGACTTTTCTTTGCTTCATGGTAATTCTCCTTTATAATGCGAACGGGAACCGTTCTTATAGAACGATAATAGCATAGGAGATTTAGGGAAATCGGTCGAAGATAGTCGAAAAAAACAGAGACTGCAAATTTAATTGCAAGTCTCTGTAGCCGTTTATTTCAGTTCAGAAATTAAAGTGTCCAGCACATTCAATACTTTTCGTTGCCCCTCTGGAGATAGTCTCTGAATTCGCTCAGAGATTTCAGAAGATTTCAAAAGCGTGGCAACATCCAAATCATCCTGTAGAAGAGCGTCGGTTCCAACATGGAGTGCATTGGCAATGTCTACGAGCTTTTCCAATTTAGGAGCCTTTACCCCGCGTTCGATAACACTCATATGGTCAACGCTGTAATTAACTGCGTCGGCGAGCTGCTCTTGCGTCATGCCAGCATTCTCGCGAGCTGCCTTTATGCGCTTACCAAGCAAAGTTTGATTCATATAATCCTCTCCCTTTAGAACGGTTTCCGTTCTTAAATTATATTGGAGAGGGCCGATATCAAACAGGAGCATAAAGAACGAAAGGAGTTCTAAAAGAACGGATATTTGAAAATTTGTTTAGGAGAATTAAAGGTGAGCATTTCAAAAGATACATTCTGCAAGGCATTATGCCTCATAAGAGACCAAGAGGATATCAATAGGAAGTTTAGCAATGCTTTGGATATGGTCGGTGACGGTCATTACGTATTTGGCGTCAAAAACAAGTATTATGATGCGCTGATGATGGTTCTTAAAGAGGCACTCCCGGACAAATATGATTATATTGACTGGTGGCTATATGAGGGGGAACCGAACTATATGATTTGGAGCAAAGAAGAGGACAAGTCGTGGGTTTTGAAGGAACCGGAAGCACTGTACGATTTCATTACAACCGAATGTCAATAAAGATTGGAGAATGCCATGCTTGAGTATAATAAGGAATCAAACACTTGGAAAGTGAATGTGCCGGGCTGGGGTGTAGAAGAGGGGAGCTTGCAGTATGTGATCGGCGAGTACATCGGCTCCAATCTAATCTATCCATACAATACTGAACAGACACAGAATAGTGAGTATCACAGTCACGCTCATGAATTCGATGGAGTATTAAAGGCTCTGCTGCTTAACCCGGAAAGGTTTTCAATAGAGGGGTTTGAGGAGTACTATTCTGCACAGGAAATTGAACTGATCCACATGCTTCAGAAGAAGGTCAGGAGTGAAATAATCAGAGCAGAATAAAGCAATAAACATCACACAGAAATCCACGCCCTGATTCAGAATGAAGGTGAAGTACATGAGCGTGCAGGAGCTTTCACCAAAGCTTCGTCAAGAGTTACTGCTACAAATTAATGAGAATCTGGCGGCAGAAGGAATTATCACAGAGGAAGTGGCTCTCCGGGCAAAAGAAAAGATACTGGAATCAAGCGCAGGAACAAAAGAATGCTTCACAAGAGAATCGTAAAAATTTTTTTGCAGGAACTACCCTTGGTTCAATCGTATGCTGAGGTTTCATGCTGTTTTATTGGAGTCAATCCATATCGCAACCGTCTCTAAAAGAAGGGTGTTGTTCAAAGCTTTGAATACGACAATGTAGTATTCACGTTTCCGTGCGTCAGTGAATATGCCCAGAGGACATACGACGTTTGAAGATATCGGCGTGTGTCTCTTTTAATCGACCGATTGCCATCTCAACGCTCATTGTGTGGTAAGGCAAATACACTTTCTTCATAAGGGAAATAGGCGCTTGCTTGAAAATCGACTTGCTGGATTCACCAGTATGGAAATGCCAATACCGATAGAGATACCCACTCCAAAACAGGGTTTCCGTATCAAACGGAGTTCCTGCCTTCACTGCCTCCGGACTTTCTTCACAAAGACGTGAGAGCAGATACTCTTCTCCGGCCCACTGCGCATGGTGGAACGATTTATCCAAGTCTTCTGCGATGTCGCCGGTCATAAAGCCTTTGACGAACGCTTCGCTGTCAAAGCCTTTTTCTGCGGACAGCTCAAACAGATGCCCCTGCATCTGGCACAGAGAGATTTCAAGGGAATCAACCATAGCGCTATCCTCCTATGATCTCGTCAAAGAATTGTCCCTCGCGACGATGCTGCTTTACAATCTCATCGGCAAGTCGAATGCCTTCTTTTCGCCTCTTCGCACTCATGTCTTCCAAAACGGACCATTCAAGCTGCGTCAGCGGCTCTTCTTTCAGTATCTTGATTTGCTTGCAGGCTTTCTCAGAAATCGCCACATACTGCTTGCCGAGATCCAGCGCAGACAGGCAGTGCAGCAGTGCAATATCTGAAATATCTCCCCGGAAGAAGCGGGCAAGCTCCGTGTACATACGGTCGTTCGCAATATACCCGACCACCAGATCGTAGCCGTCCGTCAGATGCGCATATTTCTCATAAATCCGACTTCCTGCAACACGATCCATTTCTTTGCGGTTGTATGCGATGAGCATGGCCCAGTCCAGACCGATCTCCAAATCCAAAATCTTCAAATTGCTTGTATCAAGCGCCACGGTGTAGAATTTCGGCGCGGCCTCAGCGCAAACAAGCGTCAAAGGCTGGAGAGTTCCGGTTCCCATGTAGAAGCCTGCGCCGAAATCGCATTCGTCTCGGCTGATTGGAGCAATACCTCCGACGATGCCTTTCTTAGAACCGTGGTACAGCACAAGCTGATCGCACGGCTCGGCATACTCTTTTCCCTTGACAATCAGCTCGCCGAGTTCAATTTGACACTCCGTGCAAAAACGAAGAAGCTGCTTTTGTGCCATCTTATTCGGCTCGGTCTTCCCATTTTCCCAGCGGTTGATAGACTGAGGGGTTGTTCCGAGTGCATCGGCAAACTGCTCCTGGCTTAGTTTTGCCATGGAACGAATGACTTTATACAGATTTTCCACGAAAGCACCACCTATCACATTGAGATAAAAATAGCATACACTATGATAGGAGTCCCGTCAAGAGAAATGCAATAATTCGAGCCAAAAACTTGCTAAAGAATATTCTCCGGCATGTTCATTCGCTCTGTCCGTCCCGGGCCTCTTGCTCAATCGAGAGATTCTTCTCGGTTATCATACAGTCAAACAAGGGTAGAATCATTTCTGCCCTTGTTTTTTGAAACAAATGTGATATAATCCATATTATTATACCACACAAAATCTGCTGAAAGTGGGTGCTCAAATGGAAAACAAAGACGGCATTGCGATTTATTCCAGAAAATCGAAGTTTACCGGCAAGGGCGAGAGTATCGGCAACCAGATCGAGCTTTGCCGAAACTATATCGCGTTACAGTATGGGCAGGAGTATTTGGACGATGACCGCATCCTTATTTTTGAGGATGAGGGCTTTTCCGGCGGCAACACCAACCGTCCCGCGTTCAAAAAGATGATGCAGGCTGCGGAAAAGCGAGAGTTCAAAGCGATTGTTGTCTATCGCCTTGACCGAATCAGCAGAAACATTGGGGACTTTTCCAACATGATTGAAAAACTCTCTGTGCGCGATATCAGATTTGTGTCGATCAGCGAGCAGTTTGACACGGACTCTCCTATGGGACGCGCGATGATGTATATCTCGTCCGTTTTTGCACAGTTAGAGCGAGAGACGATTGCAGAGCGCATCCGCGACAATATGCATGAGTTAGCAAAGACCGGGCGTTGGCTCGGCGGCAATACGCCAACCGGCTACGAATCGGAAGCTGTGAAAACGGTCACGCTTGACGGCAAGCAGAGAAGCCTCTATCAGCTCAGGGTAGTTCCATCGGAAGCAGAAGTGGTGAAGCAGATATTTTCGATGTTTCGTGCTTATCAATCGCTGACAAAGGTGGAAAGCGAACTTGCCAAACAGCATATTAAAACAAAGCGCGGAAATCCCTATACGCGATTTGCCCTCAAAGGTATTTTACAGAATCCAGTCTATATGATTGCGGATGCGGAGGCGTATCAGTATTTTTGCGACCAGCAGACAAATCTCTACTCCACAGAGGACAAGTTTAATGGGAGATCCGGCATGATGGTCTATAACCGCACCGACCAGATAAAGGGTCGTTCGGTCAAACTCAAACCACAGAAGGAGTGGATCGTCTCTGTCGGAAAGCATGCGGGGTTGGTAACAGGGAAGGACTGGATTGCTGTTCAGGACGAGCTGGAGCGTAACCGCGATAAGGCATACCGTAAGCCGCGCAAGAATGAAGCGCTGCTCACCGGTCTCATTTACTGCCGCTGCGGGAGCAGAATGTACCCGAAGCTGTCCAAACAGGCAATGGAGGACGGAAGAACGGCATTCAGCTATGTTTGCAAGCAGAAGGACATCAGCAGGGGCGAGAATTGCAAGATAAGAAATGTCAGCGGTAATCTTTTGGACGATGCCGTCATCGAGGAAATCAAGCGTCTGAGTGAAGACCGAGAGCTGTTTGCCAAACAGATGGAGCGGAACAAAAAAACCCTCTTCGATCATCAGGACGATTTTGGAGATAAGGTCAAAGAATTGCGCTCCTCTGTTGCGGAAGCAGAGAAGATGATGAACAGTCTGCTCGATTCGCTCGGCAGCGCAGAGAGGGCGACGGTGCGCCAAAGAGTGATGCAGAGGATTCAAGAACTGGACGACGAAATACAGGGAAAGAAAGAAAAAATCCGAGAACTGGAAAGCATCGTGACACGGCAGGAGCTTTCACAGGAGGAATTTGATATTCTACGCGATACGATTGCAAGCATTGCCTCAACGGTTGACCAAATGAGCGTGGAGCAAAAACGTGAGGCAATCAAAGCACTGGTGAGAAAGGTAATCTGGGACGGGAAAAATGCTCATATCATCCTGTTCGGCGATCCGGACGGTGAAATTGAGTACCCCGACATCAGTGACCGCTTTGCACCACCTGAGAATGCGGAAAATGACACTTTCTCGGAACCTGTAACGCGTTTATGCGAGGATAGCAAATGAGATCCTGATGTATTTCCGCGCACGCAAGAAATTGCAGAGCGAGGTGTCGCTCAACGAGTCCATCGACACGGACAAGGACGGCAATTCGCTCTACCTCATGGACATTGTCGGTGTGGACGACACGATGTACGCCGATATTCAGGATCGGGACGACAGTATCCTGATCCGCCGTCTTGTCAAAGAGTGCCTGACGGAGCGCGAGGCGCAGATCGTCTCGCTGCGCTACGGGCTTACCGGCGGTATGCCGCGCACACAGCGCGAGATCGCGGCGGCGCTCGGCATCAGCCGCAGCTATGTATCGCGCATTGAGAAGCGGGCGCTGGAGAAGCTCGAAGAAGCGCTCGGCGGAAAACGGGAGGAATAGTACGGAAGCGGAAAGCATTTGCTTTCCGCTTCCTTGAAGTATTTACCATTTCCGCTTGAGCGTGTTGAGCAGCCCGCGCTTGAGCACCTGCGCACCCGTGTTGATGAGCTGGCGCTCGATCTGCGCCTTGCGGCGCTCGGCGGCCTTTTGGCGCTGCGCTTCCTCACGCTCCATCTGCTTTTCAATCTTCTTGCGCAGGGCTTCTTCCTCTTTTTCCTGCTTTTTGCGTGCCTTTTCCTCTTCCTTGGCTTTCTGCGCCTCGAACGCAGCGCGTTCCTTTTCAAGCTGCTCCCGCTCGGCGGCAAGCTTCGCCTTTTCTGCGTCCTCGGCTCGCTGCTCCTCCAGCATCTCATAGGCGGAGACATTGTCCACCGCCGTGTCGTACTTTGCCATGCCGTCGCTTTGCAGGGCGCTTGCGCGCATGACGGGGTCGGCGGGCGCCATCAGGCTCTGCGGGCAGATGATGGCGGTATTCTGCACGATGCCGGGCACGCCGTCAGCGTCGAGCAGGGACACCAGCGCGTGACCGACGCCGAGCTCCATAATGACGTCCTCCGCCTTGAACGCGGGGTTGGCGCGCATGGACTGCGCGGCGACGCGGGCGGCCTTTTGCTCGGCGGGGGTGTAGGCGCGCAGCGCGTGCTGCACGCGGTTAGAAAGCTGCGCGAGAACGCTTTCGGGAATGTCGCTTGGGCTCTGCGTGACGAAGTAGATGCCAACGCCCTTGGAGCGCACGAGCTTGACGACCTGCTCGATCTTCTGCACGAGCACCTTCGGCGCGTCGGAAAACAGCAGGTGCGCCTCGTCAAAGAAGAACACGAGCTTGGGCTTATCGAGATCGCCCGCCTCGGGCAGCTCCTCAAAGAGCTCACTCATCATCCACAGCAGGAACGTCGCGTAAAGTGTCGGATTTTGCACGAGCTTGACGCAGTCGAGCAGGTTGATCATGCCGCGCCCGTCGGAGGCGGTGCGCATCCAGTCGTGGATGTCGAGCGCAGGCTCGCCGAAAAAGAGGTCGCCGCCCTGCATCTCCAGCGGCAGCAGCGCACGCACGATGCCGCCGAGCGTGGCGCTGGCAATGTTACCGTAGGTCGTCAGATATTCCGTGCGGTGTTCGCCGACGTAGGTGAGCATCGCGCGCAGATCCTTGAGGTCAATAAGCTGAAGCCCGTTGTCGTCCGCGATGCGGAAAACGATGTTCAAAACGCCCTCCTGTGCCACCGTGAGACCGAGCACGCGGGCGAGAAGCTCGGGACCAAGATCGGAGACTGTCACGCGGACGCTGTGTCCGTTTTCGCCGTACACGTCCCAGAAGCTCACGGGGTAGGGCTTATAGGCGAATTGATCGCGGATGGCGAACTTGTCGATGCGCTTTTCCATGCTCTCGGATTGTGTACCGGGGCAGCAGAGGCCGGATACGTCGCCCTTGATGTCGCACAGGAACACGGGTACGCCCGCATCGGAGAACGACTCGGCAAGCACCTTCATCGTAATGGTCTTGCCCGTGCCGCTGGCGCCGGCGATGAGGCCGTGGCGGTTCGCCATGCGAAGATCCATCGTGACGCGCGCCCCGTCTGCGAGGCCGAGATAGATGCTGTTGTCTGTATACATGGAAACATCCTCCGTAATTTTTATAAACGCATTATATAATATAGGTGCGCCGTTTCGCAAGAGGGCGTGTATCTTTTCATTAAAAAACAGAGAAAAAAGCGTATGTTTTGCAGGGCGCGGAGCGCAAAACCGTACTGTAAAAATATCTCGAAAAAACTTGAATTTTTTGCAAAAAAGCGCTTGACGCGGGCCCTTGCCTTGTGTTATAGTTTCACTTACCTGTGAAAGAGGGCTTTCTTTTTGCGCGCTTTTTCGCTTTTCGCGTCAGCGGAGGGAAAACCACTCTCAAAACCCAAACAGGGAGGCAATCGACAGGGTCGGAAAAGCCGAGGACTGTCAAATATAAGGAGGTGCCGTTAGAATGCGCGTTAAAGTCACTTTGAGATGCAACGAGTGCAAGCAGAGAAACTACAACACGATCAAGAACAAGAAGAATACCCCGGACAAGCTTGAGCTGAACAAGTACTGCCCCTTCTGCAAAAAGCACACCGTTCACACCGAGACCAAGTAATTAAGGAAAGGTTGTTGTAACAATGGCAGAAGAAAAGAAAAAGGACAGAACCAAATGGTTCCGTGAAATGAAAAGCGAACTGAAGAAGATCGTATGGCCCACCGGCAAGAAGACCACGAAGGACACCGGCACGGTGCTGCTGTTCTCCCTGATCGTCGGCGCTGCCATCTGGATCTTCGACTATGTTGCCGTTTCCGCAGTGCATCTGCTGATCGGCCTCGCGGGTTAAGAGGAGTGCGTCATGGCTGAGAGTGCAAAATGGTATGTTGCCCATACCTATTCCGGCTATGAGAATGCTGTCAAGACCGCTATTGAGAAGTTCGTGGCCAACCGTCATCTTGAGGATATGATTTTTGACATTCAGATCCCGATGGAAACGGTGACGGAAGTGACTGACGCCGGCGACGTAAAAGAAGTCGAGCGTAAGGTTTTCCCCGGCTATGTTCTTGTCAAGATGATCATGACGGACGACACTTGGCATCTGATCCGCAATATCCGCGGCGTGACCGGCTTTGTCGGCTCCGCCAACACCCCCATTCCTCTGACGGAGGAAGAAGTCCTGTCCCTCGGCATGGAAAAGCACGAGATCGAAGTGCATTACAATGTCGGCGATCAGGTCAAGATCACCGATGGCCCGCTTTCGTCCTTCCTCGGCATCGTCGACGAGATCGATGCGGAGAAGAACAAGGTGTGCGTGGTCGTGTCCATGTTCGGACGCGAAACGCCCGTCGAGCTGGAGCTCGATCAGGTCGAAGTGGTGGAACAGTAAATATCGCGAACAGCGATGAGCCGTTTATCGGCAAAAGTGGGAGAGGCGCAAAGCGTCTCGCCAAGGGCGGTATGACATTTGGTCAGCCGTTACCACATCAATAGTAAGGAGGTGCCTATTATGGCACAGAAAGTCGTCGGTTACGTTAAGCTGCAGATCCCTGCAGGCAAAGCAACTCCCGCGCCCCCCGTTGGCCCGGCTCTCGGTCAGCACGGCGTCAACATCGCAGCATTCACCAAGGAATTCAACGAGCGCACCAAGAATGACATGGGTCTTCTGATCCCCGTCGTCATCACGGTCTACGCCGACCGTTCCTTCAGCTTCATCACCAAGACTCCTCCCGCTGCCGTCCTCATTAAGAAGGAATGCAACATCGAGTCCGGTTCCGGCGTCCCCAACAAGACCAAGGTCGCCACGATCTCCAAGGCTTCTGTCCAGAAGATCGCCGAGATGAAGATGCGTGACCTCAACGCCGCTTCCCTCGAAGCTGCTATGAGCATGATCGCCGGTACCGCACGCTCCATGGGCGTTGTCGTCGAAGAATAAGGAGGGTGTGAACAATGTTTAGAGGTAAGAAGTATCAGGATGCTGTCAAGCAGATTGAAAAGAATACTCAGTACGAAGCAGCAGAAGGTTTCGGCCTGATCTGCAAGACCGCTTCCGCCAAGTTCGATGAGACTGTCGAGCTGCACGTCAAGCTCGGCGTTGACTCCCGTCACGCTGACCAGCAGGTCCGCGGTGCTATCGTTCTCCCGAACGGCACCGGCAAGACCGTCCGCGTTCTCGTTTTCGCCAAGGGCGACAAGGCTGAGGCTGCTAAGGCTGCCGGCGCTGACTATGTTGGCGAAATGGATCTCGTTGAGAAGATCCAGAAGGAGAATTGGTTCGAGTTCGACACCGTCATCGCCTCTCCCGATATGATGGGCGTTGTCGGTCGTCTCGGTAAGGTCCTCGGCCCCAAGGGCCTGATGCCCTCTCCCAAGGCCGGTACCGTCACTCCCGACGTTGCCAAGGCTGTCCAGGAGTCCAAGGCCGGTAAGGTCGAGTATCGTCTCGATAAGACCAACATCATCCACTGCCCGATCGGCAAGGTCTCCTTCGGTCCCGAGAAGCTCACCGAGAACTTTAACGCTCTCATGGGCGCCATCGTCAAGGCCAAGCCTGCCGCTGCCAAGGGGCAGTATATCAAGTCCTGCGTCGCCGCCTCCACCATGGGCCCCGGCGTCAAGATGAATACTGCTAAACTGTAAGAAAACAGCAAAATTTCCCGATATTAAGCTTGACAAATCGTTTAAGCTTGATATAATAACGGAGCGTTCCAAAGACAGCAGGTGAGGGTAACCTCGTAAGTCCTGCCGAGGATGGCAAACATTTTATGATTGCTTTACCGTCCTTATGTCTTTCGGCATGAGGACGGTTTCCTTTTTTAGAACGCCTCTATTCCCGATGTGCGGACGCACATCACAAATCCAACGGAGGTGAAATCAAGAATGCCTAACGCAAAAGTTCTGTCTGAAAAGCAGGCGATCGTGGCCTCTCTTACCGAGAAGCTCCAGAGTGCAGCTGCCGGCGTGATCGTTGATTACAAGGGCATCACCGTCGCGGAAGACACCGCTCTTCGCGCCGAGTGCCGCAAGAACGAGATCGAATACGCAGTCGTGAAGAACACTCTGCTCCGCTTTGCTTTCAACAACGTCGGTCTCAGCGAGCTCGACGATCAGCTGAACGGTACCACTTCTCTGGCCATCGCCGGCGATCCCGTGGCTCCCGCCCGTGTCATCGCTGAGTTCGCCAAGAAGCTCAATGGTAAGTTTGAGATCAAGGGCGGCTTCATGGATGGCAAGGTCATCGACATGAACACCGTCAACGCTCTGGCTTCCATTCCCGCTCTGCCTGTTCTCCAGGCTCAGGTGCTCGGCACCATGCTGGCACCGATCTCCGGTCTTGCTTGTGTCCTCAAGCAGATCGCGGAGAAGCAGGGCGCTCCCGCCGAGGAAGCTCCCGCCGCAGAATAATCTGCACCCAATCCAAAAACAAAAAACAACAAAATTCTTATCAGGAGGATCATTACAATGAGCGAAAAAGTTACTGCTATGATCGAAGAAATCAAGGGCCTTACCGTCCTCGAGCTCTCTGAGCTTGTCCACGCCCTCGAAGAAGAGTTCGGCGTTTCCGCCGCTGCCATGGCTGCTCCCGCTGCCGGCGGTGCTGCCGCTGCTGCCGCTGAAGAGAAGACCGAGTTCGACGTCGTTCTCGCTTCCTTCGATGCCGCTGCCAAGATCAAGGTCATCAAGGTCGTCCGTGAGCTCACCGGTCTGGGCCTCGCCGAAGCCAAGGCTTTCGTCGAGTCCGCCCCGAAGGCTGTCAAGGAAGGCATCTCCAAGGACGATGCCGAGGCTCTCAAGAAGCAGCTCGAAGAAGCCGGCGCCAAGGTCGAGATCAAGTAATTTCACCCAACCCGCCCCAAAAACGCACGTCGAAAGACGTGCGTTTTTTTGTCGGTTTCGGGAAAGATAGCGATAACTTTTTGCGCGGGGTTGTTTTTTACGCATTGCGATGTTACAATACATTTTACTGTGTAAACACAAGACGGGAGGAGGCGCAGAGATGGGCAGACAGAGACGAGCGGATCTGATGCTGGTGATGATCACGCTCTTTTGGGGTGTGTCGTATTTTCTCATGGATGTCGCTATGACGGACCTACAGCCGCTCAACCTCAACGCGTTCCGATTTCTTGTGGCGTTCGCTGTCCTCGGCATCATTTTTCGCAAAAATATGCTTTCCCTCAACCGCACAACCGTAAAATACGGCGTGGTGGTGGGGCTTTCCCTTGTGATGGTCTACATCGGCGCGACCTACGGTCTGAAGTACACTTCAATCTCCAACGCGGGCTTTATCTGTGCACTCTCCACCGTCACGACGCCGTTGATCGATTGGCTGATCAATCACAAGTCACCGGGAAAAAAGCTCGCCGTTGCACTGGTGTTGTGTACCGGCGGCATGGCGCTGCTGACGCTCGGCGAGACGTTCCGCCCCGCGCCCGGCGATGTGATTTGCCTGCTGTGCGCCGTGTTCTACGGCGTCGATCTGGTCATTACAGAGCACGCCGTCGCGCAGCCGGAGGTCGATCCCATCGGACTGGGTGTTTTTCAGCTGAGCGTTACGGGCGTCGTGATGCTGCTGCTCTCCTGCTTTCTGGAGACGCCGCACCTTCCGCGCTCGGGAAGCGTATGGGGCGCGGCACTGTTTCTGAGCATCTTCTGTACGGGCATCTGCTTCCTTGTGCAGACGGTCGAGCAGCAGTACACCTCGGCGAGCCGCGCAGGATTGATCTTCGCGCTCGAGCCGGTGTTCTCTGCCATCGTTGCCTATGTTTTTGCGGACGAGCGATTGGGTGTGCGCGGCTACATCGGCGCGTCGCTGATGTTCCTGAGCCTTGTTTTGATGGAACTTGACGTGGAAAAACTGGTCAAGAGGAGAAAGCATGACGACGTTTGACAAAGTGTACGAGGCGGTGAAGCTCATTCCGCGCGGCAGCGTTGCGACTTACGGACAAATCGCGGCGGCGCTGGGCAATAAGCGCCTTTCCCGTGTGGTCGGCTACGCGCTGCACGTCAACCCGCAGCCCGGCGTCATCCCGTGCCACCGTGTCGTCAAGCGCAACGGCGAGGTGTCGAGCGCGTTCGCCTTCGGCGGCGCAAACCGGCAGGTTGAGCTGCTTAAACGCGAGGGCGTGGAGTTCCTCGACGCGACGCACGTTGATATGAACTGCTTCTGCGTGCGTGCGCTCCCGCTGATCTGATAAAAAAGGGCTGCTGAGAATTTTTCTCAGCAGCCCTTTTTTATCAGTCTTTGTTCGATGGATCGCTCATGTAGCTATCGCGTATGGCCTTCACCGTTTGCAGCAGGTTTTCGTGGACGACGGCGCGTGCGTCGAAGTGCGCGATCTTGAACACGAGGTCCATGATCGGTCCCAGCAGTGCCACGGCGAGCACCGTGCCGATGCCGATGGGCGCGTCGAGCAGATACGCAGCGCCGAGCACGATGGCGAAAATGCCCATGTTGACCGTGCCGACGGAGATTTTCGTGATACGCTTGCCGAGCGCGATCATCATCGCGTCGCGCGGGCCGCAGCCGAGCGCGGCTTTCATGTAGATGAGCTGTCCGATGCACAAAACGACCATGCCCGCGAGGTGGCAGACGACCTGCATCGGCAGCGACTTGGGCATGGGGACAAGCTCAAGTGCGATGAAGGTGTCCGTCGCCCAGCCGATGACCGTCGCGTCCAGAAGCATTCCAATGCCGACCGGCTCACGGAGCGCGATATCCAGCATCACGATGCAGCAGCCGACTAAGTTGCACGCCGTGCCGTAGGTGATCGGCAAATGCATGGAAAGCCCTTGATTGAGCGCGTTCCACGGCGCCTGCCCGATGTCCGCCTGTAATTGCAGATATACGCCGAAGGCAAAGACGACGAGACCGAGCGCGGCGATAAGTGTGCGCTTGATGCGGTCAGACAATATGGGTGTCATATTCTCACCTCTCACATAAACGTACAGAGCAGGATGGGCAGGAAGATCGCGGGGACGTAGTTGACGACCTTGATCTTCGTCAGCCCCAGCAGATTGAGCGCAAGTCCTGTGATGAGGATCGAGCCGACGCACTTCATCTCGGCGATGACCTCCGGCGTGAGAAACGGCTCGATGAACGACGCGCCGAGCGCGATAGCGCCCTGATAGAGGAAGATCGGTACGGCGGAGAGCGCCACGCCCACGCCCATGGTCGAGCCGTAGACGATGGAGGTGATGCCGTCGAGCGTAGATTTGGCGTAGAGCGTGGAGTGGTCGCGCAAAAGCCCGCTGTCGAGCGAGCCCATGATCGCCATCGCGCCCACGCAAAACAGCAGCGACGCGGACACGAAGCCCTCGGAGATGGAGCCTTTGGTGCCGTTTTTGGCGAAGCGGCGCTCCACCCAGTCGCCGAGGTCGTGCATCCGGTCGTCGAGGCGCAGCAGCTCGCCGATGATTGCACCGATGACGGTGGAGATGATGGCGACGAGCGTGTTTTCGCCGGCAAGCATCCCGTCGATGCCGATGTAGAGCACGCACAGCGCGACGCCCTTGGAGACTGCGTCGCCCATGCGCTCGGGAATAAACCTGCCGAGCAGCATGCCGATCACGGTGCCCGCGATAATGGTGAGGGAATTGACGAGAGTGCCTGTTAAAATCATATGTTTTCCTTCTCTCTGCGAGAAATAAGCTGTTGGACGACTTCGCCGCCCATCATCAGTCCTGCGCAGCCGGGAACCCAGGCGACGCTTGCCGGAACGCTGCGCCTGCCCGGAGGCGGCGCTTCCAGCTCCTCCGGCTTGATGGGTAATTCGGGGGAGAAAAGCACCTGCAAATGTGTGATGCCGCGGCCTTTCAGCTCCTTGCGCACGACGCGCGCGAGCGAGCAGTTGTAGGTCTTGGAGATATCCGTGATCTGAAGCTGCGAGGCATCGAGCTTGTTGCCCGTGCCGAGTGCGCTGAGGATGGGGATGCCGCGCGTTTGCGCCGTTTCGATGAGGTCGAGCTTGCTCGACACCGTGTCGATGGCATCGATGATGAAATCATAATGCGCGGCAAAAAACGTTTCGCGGTGCTCCGCGTCGTAGCGGCCGCAGATGGGGTGGAGCACGACGTCGGGATCGATCGCGCGGCAGCGCGCGGCGACGGCGTCGGTCTTATTCTGACCGACGGTGGACCACAGCGCCTCGATTTGGCGGTTTAGGTTGGTGACGCTCACGGCGTCGTCGTCGATGAGCGTCAGCTCGCCCACGCCGGAGCGCGCCAGCGCTTCGACCGCGTAGCTGCCGACGCCGCCGAGCCCGAATACCGCAACATGGCTGCCCTTGAGGATACGCATAGCATCCTCGCCGAGCAGCATTTGTGTGCGCAAAAACTGTTCCTGCATCGTGATAACCTCGCAACAGCGCAGAAAGGAGCCGATTTTCATCGGCTCCTTCTTTTGAAAAAAGTGTTAGCCGACGTACTTCATACCGTCAAGCCGTTCGCCCTCCACGCCCTCGGTGAAAGCATTGAACCATTCCTGATAGTCGCCGATGCGAAGGTCGTTTTCAGCGGCGATCTTCCAATACGGAGTATCGGAAACACCGACAAAGTACATGATATGATAACCGTAATCGGTTTGCACAATGCCGGTGTCGCCCGCCTTGCGCGCGCTGTCATACGCCCAGGACTCAAACGGCTCGACCATCATGCCAAGGGGGAAATCCCCGTACAGACCGCCGGAGGAGGCGTTGCTGTCGCTGGAATACTGGGCGGCAAGCAGACCGAAGGCATCCTCAGTCTGTTCACCGGCGAGGTACTGCTCAAGAATGGAGTTGGCAAGCTCCTCGTCGTCAACAAGGATGTGACGGACGGAAACGGGATGATAGTCGTCTCTTGTGCACTTGTGGAAGAGCACGGCATAATATCCGTTGGTACCATAGGGAATGACGGCGGTGTCACCGCTCTGACGGGCATCGTCAAACGCCCAGGTCAGCATTTCGGAGGTGACAGAGCGGGTGGCGTGCTCGCTGTGGAGGTAGTTGCCGCCTAAGTCTTCGGCAACAGCGTCAAACGCTTCGCCGGCGGTATAGCGCGTAAGCGCCTCGTCCGCGAGGATCTTCTGATCCGCAAGCAGACCTGCCTTCTCTTCGTCGCTCGCATCGGACTCGGCGGTGTAGGTGAAGGTGACGAACTCGATGTCCGCACTCTGATAGGCGGCGGGATCGGCGTCGTAAGCGGCCTGAACATCAGCGTCGCTGTAAACGAGGGACTCCTCATAGGCGGCGGAGTACGCCTCGGCAAGCGCGCTCATGCGGACGTTGCGTTCAAAGACCTTGGTCGTCATGAGCGGGCCGTAATAGGCCTGGAGGTACTGCTCACGGGTATAGCCCTGTGCGGCGGCATAGAGATCAATGTAGGAGTAATTGTTCTCCAGCGCGGCAGTCTCTTCCTCGTCGGCGGTAAAGCCATCGGCCTTCGCCTGCTTGGCAATGGCGGAAACGGAGTTCATGGTGTTCAGTGCGTTGTCGGCAAAGTAGTCGAACCAGGTGCCGCCGTTAAAGGAGCACTCCTGCTCGCGCAGATCCTTCTGCGTGTCGAAATAATAGCTGATCATGCTCTGGTTCTGGTTGACAAAGGAGTTGTAGCTGTTGCGGTAGTAATAGCTCACGTCGGCAGCGGTAAAGGTCTCGCCGTTGACGCTATAGGCCTTGGCGCCGCGCTCAAGCATGTGGGTGTTGTTGATGACGGCGATCACGGCGACTGCCACGAACACAATGCCAAGCAGCGCGTAGAGCAGGCTGCTGCGGCGATTCTTCGCCTTTTCCTCGGCGGCGCGGGTGACCTTGGGGTCAACGTAACCGGTGGCGTTAAGCTCCTGACGGGCTTTCTTTTCTCTGGATGCACTCATTTTTAATGTCTCATTCCTCTCAAGTGGTGCCGCCCTCCGCGTGGAGAGCGGGTATACTCACGCATGATATCGGAGATCAAGCGCGTTTGCAACGTAAATAGTGTTAATTTTCTTACTTCGTGCCGAAAATTCTGTCGCCGGCGTCTCCCAAACCGGGGACGATGTAACCATGCTCGTTGAGATGATCGTCGAGTGCACCGGCATAAATGTCCACGTCGGGATGCGCTTCACGGATGCACTTGATGCCCTCGGGAGCGGCAACGAGAATGAGCAGCTTGATGTTTTTGCAGCCGCGCTTTTTCATCTCGTCGATGGCGGCGGCGGCGCTGCCGCCGGTGGCAAGCATCGGGTCAACGATGATGATGTCGCGCTCGGCAATGTCCTTGGGCGTCTTGCAGAAGTAGACGTGGGGCTCAAGCGTTACCTCGTCGCGGTACATACCGATGTGGGCAACGCGGGCGGACGGGACCATGCGCAGAACACCGTCCACCAGACCGAGACCGGCGCGCAGAATGGGAACGACGGCGACCTTCTTGCCGGCGAGCGTGGGAGCGTCCATCCCACAGATCGGCGTTTCGATGTGCTTGGTGGTCAGTGGCAGGTCGCGGGTGGCTTCGTAGGTGATAAGCATACCGATCTCGGACACGAGCTCGCGGAAATCCTTGACGCTGGTATCCTTGTCGCGCATGATGGTCAGCTTGTGGGCGACCAGGGGGTGGTCCATAATGTGGACTTTCTTATCGTTTTCAAACATGATCGTTTCCTCCGTAATCAATAGATTTTATATAAAGTTTTATTTGCTCTCTTTTTCATTGCGCAGCCGTTCTGCCTGTGCGGGGCGGAGATAGACGGGGGCAAGCTCCTGCGCCGACACCGTTTCACCAGCTTCGGCGGCAAACGCAACGCCGACGGCGTTCTGATAGAGAAGCTGCGCGCTCGCAAGGGTGCAGTCGATACCGTGGGAGATGAGATAGTCAAAGCACAGACGTCCGCCGTCGCCGAGGACGATTTTGCGGCGGCTGTCGCTTTTTAACTCCTCGCACAGCTCGTCCAGCCCGATGGCACGGTCGGCGCACAGTCGGGTGAGCGCACCGCCCTTTGCCTCAAACAGCGCGTTGTAGATCTGATTTCTGCGCGCGTCCATCGCGCCGATGATGAGGGCGTCCATGTGCCGGACATTCTGCGCCATCGCCTCGAGCGTCGATACCGCGCAGCACGGCTTGTCCGCCGCCCACGCAAGTCCCTTGACCGCGGCGATGCCGATGCGCAGCCCCGTAAAGGAGCCGGGGCCGGCGGCGATGGCGATGCGGTCGATGTCACCGAGTGTGAGCTCGGCGTTTCTGAGCAGATCCTCCACCATCGGCATGAGCGTGCGGCTGTGCGTCAGCCCCGTGCACTGGTAGGCGGAGGCAAGGACGCTGCCATCCTCCGTAACGGCGCAGGAGACGCTTTTCGCGGAGGTTTCCAAAGCAAGGATCTTCATGCCTTATCGCCTCCTGTGACGGTGATGGTGCGCCAGTTTTCGTTCTCCGCGTGGCGCGCGATGTTCACAAAGACCGTGTCCGGCGGTAGCGCATCGGTCACGCGCTCGCTCCACTCCACGGCGCAGACGCCGCCGCGCTCAAGATAATCCTCCCAGCCGATGTCGAACAGCTCGTCGGAAGAGGAGAGCCGATACATATCGAAGTGAAAGAGAGGGATGTTTCCCTCGTACTCGTTGACGATGGTAAAGGTGGGACTGGTCACGCGGCCGCAGCAGCCGAGTCCCCGCGCAAGCCCGCGCGTAAAGGCGGTCTTGCCCATGCCGAGCTCGCCGGTGTAGGCCACGACACTGCCAGGGTGCAGAGAGGCGGCAAGCGTTTCGCCGAAGCGCTCGGTTTCTTCTGCGCTGTGCGATAGTAAAACCATGCCGATCCCCCTTCTTCCCCATATTAAACAAAAGTATAGCACAGGCGGTTTCGTTTTACAATTCCTTTTCGCTGAAAAAATGCAAGTTTACAGACAATTAAATTTGTGCTATACTGCTTTATCAGCTTTTGCAGGGAAATTTTAGGAAAGGAGATACGCGCATGGGACGCATCAAGGATTTTTTTCGTGACGTTGCACGCCAGTCCGATATGGTGCTCTGGTCGCTGTGCACGGCGGCAACGTTTTACGGAATGCTGCTTATCCTCAGCGCCACGCACACGGTGTATCGCGGCTCACTCAAGTACGTTGCCGTGCAGGGCGCCGGCTGGGCGATCGGCACCGTTGCGTATTTTCTCCTTTCCGGCGTCGATATTGTGGAGCTTTCCAAAAAGTGGAAGTGGTTACTGGGCTTCAATATTGGTTTTATCCTACTGCTTTTGACTCCGCTGGGTATCGTGCGTAACGGGAACCGTGCATGGCTGGGGGTGAGCTGGTTTCCTATGAATATTCAGCCGGCGGAGATCGTCAAGATCACGTTCATCATTCTGCTTGCCCGTCAGCTCGTGCACTTGAGCGAGACGCGGGATCTGAAACGCTTTTCCAACGTCATTCAGCCCACCGCGCATGTCCTTTTCATGTTTGGGCTTTACTATGTCATTTCACATGACGCAGGCAGTGGACTGGTGTATCTGTTTGTATTTATCTGCATGGCGTTTGCCGCGGGTTTTGCCAAGCGATGGCTCGTTCTCGGCATCGGCGGCGCGGCAGGCGGTCTTGTGGCGGCATGGGACTTGAAGCTTTTGCGCGGAGACTGGTATAAACGCATCATGGTCGTGCTTGACCACAGCTTTGAACCGCAGGGAAAGGGCTGGCAGCAGACGCACGGGATGCTCGCGCTCGGCTCGGGGGGATTGACCGGACAGGGACTGTTTCACGGCACGCAGACGCAGTCGCCGTACCGAACGAGTCTGCCTGAGCGGCAGACGGATTTCATTTTCTGCGTTTGCGGGGAGGAGCTTGGCTTCATCGGTTGCCTGGTTATTATTTTGTTCCTCCTTGCCATCGTGATTCGCTGCTTTGTCGTGGCGCACGGGGCAAACACAAGAATGGAGGGGCTAATCTGTGTCGGTATGGCGGGGATGCTCATTTTTCAAACCGTTGCCAACATCGGAATGTGCCTGTTCCTTTTACCGGTCGTTGGACTGACGCTGCCGTTTTTCAGCTACGGCGGATCGTCGATCGTGGCGCTTTTCGCGGCGATGGGCGTTGTCTCGGGTATTAAAAAGCGAAGCAGACCCGAGTGGCTGATGAACTGAAAAGAAAAAGCAGCGGACTGCTGCTTTTTTCTTTTTGCGAAAATATCGCATTTTCCGTAACCTCAAAAGTCGAAAGGGTGCTTATAGGATCGAAGGCCTTACATCGAATATGCAGGAGGTGAAAGAGTTGGAGGACGGGAAGATCGTGGAGCTGTTTTTGTCGCGGGACGAAAGCGCGATCAGCGAAGCGGCGGAAAAATACGGAGCGCGTCTTCGCGCACTTGCCCGCGGTATGGTGCAAAGCGATGAAACAGCGGAGGAATGCGAGAACGATACCTACTGGGAAGCGTGGTGCGCAATTCCGCCGCATGAGCCGCGCGGCTATCTCTATCCGTTTCTTGCGCGGATCACACGGCATCTGGCGCTCAACTGCTGCCGCAGCCGAAAGCAGCTTAAGCGCAGTGCGCATATCGAAGAACTGACTGTGGAGCTGCAGCAGTGCGTCCCGGCAAATCGAACGGAGGATGTGGTAGACGCAATGGCACTGCGCGAGGCGCTCAACGGCTTTTTGAAAATGCTGACGGAAGAAAAACGAACGGTCTTTCTTCGCCGATACTGGTATCTTGATGACATTGCCGAAATAGCATTCACTTGCAGTATGTCGGAGAGCAAGGTGAAGACAATGCTTTACCGCACACGCAGAGCACTGCGTACTTATTTGGAAAAGGAGGGTTATTCTCCATGAATGGACAACAGCTTTTGGACGCGATGGAGTATATTGATGACAAATATGTCAGCGCGTCGGAGATGCCGCGCAGAAAGAAACATACAAAAAGATGGCTTCCTGCTGTTGCGGCGGCGGTGTTGGTGCTGTGCTTTCTGCTGTCGAGGGGTGAGTCGGCGGGATTGACAGCAAAAGCGGCGGAGATATCCAAACAGGAAATGATGTTTGGCGCTACCATGCCGAGGTTTCTCTATGCGGACGGGGACACAGTCATCATGTACGACTATATCGGCATCTGGACATACAGTATAAAGGAAGACTGTTTGACGGGATTTTGCGGATTTTGCGAACGGGGTATGACGCAGATCCAGGGGGACCCCTGCGTACTCGTTGAGGCAACGAACGACGGGAAATATGTAAAATTCTACTGGAACGACGGACACGGCAGCCGGTACCTCTATGACGTGCAAAGGGACAGCGTTCGGGAGGTGACAGATTACGGCGCGCTCGCCGATGATGTCTGCTGCCTGCCGCACGCGGAGAACTCTCTTTCGGATTATGCCGAAACGCGGATGACAAAAGACGGAAATGCCATCAGCTATACATTTGATTTTCCGGAGGACAGAATGCTTTGCTACGGCGATTTGCGTCTTGTGGTCTCGATGGGACAAAAAACGGAGTCTCGCACAATCTTCAAAGGCTGAAAAAGCAGCCGATAAAAGCTCGCTCTCTTGCATAAATCTTTCTGTTTCGGAAAAAGTAACAGCAGATTTTATCAAAGGAGATCTGCTTTTATGAAAAACGGAAAGGAAAGACTTGCGCGAGCCGTGCCGTTCGTCATGGCGATGCTGCTCATTACGCTCATCCCGCTGCAGAGCGCTCAAGCGCTGTTCGGTCAGAGCAAGCAGGCGCCTGTGGCGGCGGAGGGCGCACCCATTGCACAGAACCTGGAGGTCAAGGTCTACCGCAATGTGCCCTATACCGGCACATTCCACGCAGTGGACAACGAAAACGAGGCGGTCACATTCGCAATTGCGGACGCACCGAAAAAGGGAACAGCCGCACTCACGGAGGACGGTCTCGGGTTTATCTATACGCCGGGTAAAAACAAGATCGGCGCCGACAGCTTCACCTACACCGCGACGGATGGCAGCGGCAACGTATCGCTTCCCGCCACGGTAAAGCTCACCATCGAACGCACGCAAAGCGGCGTCAGTTACGCAGATATGGACACAAACCGCGCAGCGACGGCGGCGATCGACCTGGCCGAACACGGTGTTTTTGTTGGCGCAAAGGTGGGGGAGAACTACTTCTTCGAGCCTGAGCGCGTGCTCAGCCGCGGCGAATTCATCGCCATGGCGATGGCGGCATCCGGGGTGAAGGTCGTGCCCACAGATGTGACCGGCTTCTGCGACGATGCTGAGATCCCAACGTGGTGCAAGGGCTACGCAGTCTCCGCGCTCTCAAGCGGTGTGATCTGCGGCGTAGAGACCGAGCAGGGTGTTGCCTTTGATGCGCCTACGGCGATTACGCTGAGCGAAGCGGCCGTCGTGCTCAACCGGCTGCTCGCCGTCACGGATGTGGATCTTAGCAGCTATGACGAGGCGGTGACGGAGAGTGCATGGTGCGCGCAGGCGGTCGCCAATCTGCAGTCGGTGAGCATCCTGCAGACGGGACGTTTCACACACGACGATATGCGCCGCGGCATCACGCGCGCGGAAGCCGCAGAGCTTCTTTCCGCTGCGATGACGCTCCGCTCTGGCAGAGGAGCAGACAAGGGTCTGCTCGGGCAACTGTTCGGGTAAAAGCTGTATTTGATCCACTCGCGCCGCAGACGCGCTGCCAAATAAAAAAGGACGCACAACGTGCGTCCTTTTTTGCTTCGACTGGCGAAAATCCCGACAGCGCGATCTGCACACCACAATTATACGGTGATGCCCTAATAACTTTTGAGAGTCTCATACTTTGAGTTTGGCTGCTGCTACACGAACGCCGCCACGGAAGGGCTTAATCAGCTTACAGGCAAGATCAACCTCGCCGGTAACGGGTACAGCTTTAAGCGTCTGAGGGCGAAAGCTCTGTTTTGGCATGTCGCAGCACCTCGTACGGCATACTCGCTCACAACGAAGAAAAAGCCGGTCTACGAGATGGCTGGAACGAGAACGTCTTACAGCTATTTCCCGACAGGCAACTTCGGAATTCAGAAAACGTATCAGACAGTTTCAGAGATCACAGAAGAGGTTGTGGAAGAAGAGGAGCGGAAGCCGCTCACGGTCTTCGGCTGTTTCCCCGAATGGTTCTCTTTGGATGCCGTCTGAGCGTCCGTCCTCTCTGATCACGGCATAATAAAAGAGCACAAGGATTTTCCAACAGAGGAAGGTCTTTGTGCTCTTTTTGTTTTACCAGTCGATCTTCCACGGAGTAAGCTCGTCAAGGACGGCTTTTGCTTCCTCAGTGGTCAACTCGGAATGATAATTGTCGGGGTACAGTTTTTCTTCCCTGAGCATCATGGCGGTATTGTACGTTTCCATGTCGCCAAACGTCTTTGCTTTGTTCGCAAGACGCGAAAGCTCATTTAGCCGTACCTGCTCAAGTGGAATCTCCTCACTCAGAATCTTTTTTTGCCGTTCGGAGTATTCGGAAGATCTGCCGTATTTTATCAACTGGTACTCCGGCGAGTCTTTGTCGATGAAGCGGAACCAAGCCGAGCTATCCAACTTGCTGCGATTACTTCGATGCAGTTTGTTGATACTGGTGCATTTCCCGTATGAATCTTTCCCGAGAGACACGTGATCACCTCCTGCTACAATGATACCAAACTTGGAGGTGAAAAAGGGACACAGATTTATGGAATTTGAAGACATAAAAATTTTTCGCAAAAAGGTACACTAAATCTCTCTTGAAAAGCTCCTATTAAATAAGGGTGTTTTCAAAAAAAGGTACACAATATTTGACATTGCCGCCATTGCTGTTGCGGTCGTTCTGTACCTCGGCACGGATATTAAGAATGTTAAACAACGCCTTTTCGATTTGGTGCAAGGCCTGGAGGATTCTACGAAGGATATGCTCACGGTTATCACGCTCATTGCGTGTTCTCAGATCCTGCTGAGTGTGATTTCCACCACGGGCGTTGGCGTGAAGTTTACCAATGTAATCGTTGCCATTGGCGGCAACAATATTATCCTTGCCGGCCTGTGTGCAATGGTTGCGACAATGATCATCGGCATGGGTATGCCCACAGTCGCTGCCTACATTTTGGCTGCCTCTGTGATTGCACCTGCCTTGACGCAAATCAGCGTGGAACCGATCGCTGCACATTTCTTTGTATTCTATTATGCGATCTTTGCCGGCTTGACGCCGCCGGTCTGTGGAACAATCTTCATTGCATCTTCACTGGCGCAGTCTCACTGGGTCAAGACAGCGATTCAGGCGCTGAAGCTTAGCGTTGCCGCGTTCCTTGTGCCGTTTATCATTATCTTAGATCCGGCATTGGTTCTTGTGGGAGCTACCGCGCAGATCATTCGTTGTACGGTCACGGCGTTTATTGGCATCACAGCATTATCTGGTGGCTTTATGCGCTATTTCTTCCGACCGGTCAATCTTCCGTGTAGTATTCTGCTCTGCGCCGCCGGTGTGTTGCTTGTTGACACTGGTATTGTGACGGATGTAATCGGCTTCGGCATTGTGGCGGTCATCTTCGGCTATTTATTTATGACCAGAAAGCACACTGCAAGAGCTGAGTCCTAAAGGACTCAGGCCGCGGGTAGATGCAGAGGGAGGCAATGCGCTGTGACGGAGGCGGAAAAGTATTTCCTCGTGGTTGCTGAGGAACTGAATATGGCAAAGGCAGCACAAAAGCTATATGTTTCTCACCAGAATATCAGCCAGCATATTCGCAATCTGGAAAAGCAGTATGGTACGCAGCTCATTATACGCAAACCGCGCATGGAGTTGACGGCAGCCGGACGAGAGCTTGCCGCTACGCTCGCCAATGTACAGGTGTTGGAGAATCAGCTGCGCCTGCGAATCAATGAAAAAGAAAAAGGATTCTGCGGCGAGGTAAGCATTGGTATGCCGCACGCACGATCATCCATCCTTGTTCCGGCTATTATGGAACGCTAATGCGAGAATGAGAGAATAAGAGTTGTTAAGTCGAAATCGGAGGCACAATGATGGAACCGAATATGTTTACGGACGAACAGCTCGAAATCCTCCGTAAAGGATTTCAGGAGCATGATTTCACGCAGGCGGTGCCGCTCAGCCCGACGTATGAGGATATGACGCCGAAGCAGGCTGCGGCGTTTGTCGCGCTGAAAACGCGCATCATGGACTATGCGAAGGCGAATCTGCCCGCGCTGGATATCAAGCGAAAGATCAGCAATTTCACCGGAGATTTTCCCGTGAATCTGCTATTGGAGGCTGATTCGACCTACATTGCCAACGAAGCCGTGAATATCCTCAGCGATGCGCAGCGGACACTGGACGCTATCAATCAGTTCTTCGATATGTTCGGCGGGCTGGTGGATCAGGCGATTTTCGTTTATTGCACACGCAAAAGCAAAATGCTGGACGAGCTGACCGACGCAGATGAGCAGCGCATTATGGAACGCGTGACACAGGTGGTCAACGAGACGCTTTTGGAAACGGTCATGCAGGGACAGCAATTCCCGGAGATCAACGAGATTGCCCATAAATTTCAGACGCATGAGGATTTCGGCGACAAGCGCAATGTTGACGCCATCAACTTCCATAACAAATGGACGCACGCGAAAACGAAGATCGGTGAGATGCTGTCGCTGGAAGGTCTGGATGAAAGTGTCCCGGCGAGTGGCAACAACGACGCCGAATACAATCTCCTGAGGGATTCGTTTTGCTCAACGCTGGATGATACGGACAGCGCAATCTTTTATCTAATAGAGGACGGCAAAACGCAGCGTGAGATTGCCGCAGAGCTTGGCTATAAAACGCCCAGTGCCGTGTCCAAGCATGTCCGCGCAATACAAAAGAAGTATGAGGAATTCACAAAAGACGACGTTGAATAAGCTTTCAGGCAGTACCTTCGGGTACTGCCTTTTTTGTTGCCCCAAAAATTTTTGAAAAAATTTCAAAACGCAGGAACATTTCGCACCTTCTCGTCTTGTATATAGGTGGAGGGGATTGTATGCAGAGCAGCCTTGGAGGATCTTGGCGGCTCTGCTTTTCTTTGCCCTACTTTCAAAATACGGAGGAAAACAGAAATGCAGGAACAAATATCGGCAGCCGCTGCCGAAAAACGAAAACGCGGCAGACCGGCCATTGATGTGAGCATGACATCGTGTCTGAACGGTACGCATCGAACTCATGTCAACGCATTGTATATGTACGAGGGCGTCAGCATCATTTCGGAAGCCGCTTCCGAAATTCCCGACCATGAGCTGCTATGGTTCGCAGATGACAGAACGCGGACTGCCGGAGGCAAGCAGGGCATCTTGGAGCAGATCGGCAGAATGCGCTTGCAGGACGGCTACGGCTTTGACTCGTGCGTGGCGATAGCGGATCTCGCCGTATGTGCGCTGAAGCAAAAGCACACTTCCCGCGAGATAGAAAATGCCATCAGGAAGATCAGGATGACAGCAAATCGGGAGTTGGAAAACCCGGAGGACGAGTTGCTTACGAAGCAGGCAAAACAGGCGGTACTGGATTTGCGATTGATGACCATCGTGCCGAAATATCGGTAGCCGCTGCCGATATTCCGGCATGAGCAAAAGACTGAAAAATTTTTACCGCATTTTGCCTCGAAATTCTCCAATTGTTAAGTAGAGGGCTTACCTCTGCTGAACCTTGAAAACCGAATATTGGATTGGAGAATACGCGCGCCGGGAGCGGTGTTTCTTATTTTATAACTGCTCCCACATTTGCGGGAGAGGTTTGTCCTATTATTTAGGACTATCCTAACTCGTTGGGACAAAAAGCAGCTTCGGTGGCGGCTACCGAAGATCAAATCCACGTAACAAAGTGCCAAGTTGGCACTTTGCCGGAAAATGAAACGGAAACCGTGAAGAATCAAGTTATCAAAATGATAACTTGGTTTGCAGCGGAGAGAATCAAGTTCCCAGATTGGGAACATGATTTTTCATTCCGCAGCGTTCAAAATTTGGTAAGGTGCCAGACTGGCACTTTACCACAGAAACGGAGGATCACAAAATGAAAGATTGGAACAACACAAAAATCATCGGACTCGATCATGGCTATGGAAACATCAAGACCGCCAACTGCTGCTTCAAAAACGGCATCCTCGGCTACGATTCCGAGCCACTGTTCACCTCGGATATGCTGGTGTATGACGGTCGGTACTACCTTATCGGCGAGGGGCACAAGGAGTTCCTGCCGGATAAGGTGCAGGATGAGGATTACTACCTCTTGACGCTGGTCGGTATCGCAAAGGAGCTGACGCTTGCAGGTCTGACAGAAGCCCACGTCTGCATTGCATCCGGCCTGCCGCTGACGTGGACGAGCGGACAGAAGGAAGCATTCAAAACGTATCTGTCGCGGAACAACGAGGTGCGCTTTAGCTATCGCAGGAAGGACTACCACATTTTTGTGGATGACGTTCGCATCTATCCGCAGGGTTATGCCGCCGTCGCCAGCACAGCAAGTGGAATGAAGGGCGTCAACCTCATTGCCGACATCGGCAATGGCACCATGAATGTGCTTTTCATTACCAACGGCAAGCCGGTGTCCGGCAAGATGTTCACGGAAAAGTATGGCACTTACCAGTGCACACTTGCCATCCGGGAAGCCTTCATGCGGAAGACGCAGCGGGAGCTGAACGATGCCATCATCGACGAAATCCTTTGCACCGGAACGGCGAACATTGCAGAGGACGATCTGGCGATCATTAAGGAAGCGGCTTCCGAATATGTAGCGGACATCTTCCGCCGTCTGCGGGAGCACGGGTACGATGAAAAAACCATGACGCTGCACATCACCGGCGGCGGTGGCTGTCTTGTACGAAACTTCTATCACGGTGATCTCAGCCGGACAAAATTCGTGACTGACATCTGCGCTGCTGCTAAAGGCTATGAATATCTTGCCGGAATCCAGCTGAAAGCAGAGGCGGCAAGATGAAAAACGTCTACCGGCTGAATGTGCGCTTTGATCTGGATGACCCGGAGGAATGCGAGGTAGTAGAGTATCTCAATGCCTATGACGGCAAATCCCGCAATAGGTTTATTGTCAGCGCAGTCATGGATGCGATCCATCGTAATGATGGGCATGATTTCACGCTGGCAGACATTCAGATGATGTTCCGCGAGGAGCTGC
>R20__coassemble_451_pt1 | contig 30219 bp, 29 predicted proteins | sample R20__metabat2_high_PE_036 | metagenome-assembled genome bin R20
TGCCTATGGCTGGCTGCCATAAATCAAGGGGCAAATATATAGTAACAGGAGGACACGCGATGCACTTCAACACCAAAAAGCTCTCCCGCGCGGCGGTGATCGCGGCACTGTATGCTGCGCTGGGCATCCTGTCCTCTTTTCTCAATCTCGCCTACGGGCCGGTGCAGCTCCGCTTTTCCGAGGCGCTGTGCGTGCTGCCGTTTCTGCTGCCGGAGGCGGTGTGGGGGCTGTTCATCGGCTGCTTTCTCACGAATATTTTAAGCCCTTTCGGACTGCTCGACCTCACTTTCGGCTCGGCGGCGACGCTGCTCGCGGCGCTGCTGTCCGCCCGATGCAGAACGCGCGTCGGCGCGGCGCTCCCGCCGATTTTATGCAATGCCGTGCTCGTCGGCGCGCTGCTCGCGTGGGAAGAGGTCGGCACCTCCGCGTCGTTCGGCGCGCTGTTCGCGTACAACGCGCTTTCTGTCGGCGCGGGCGAAGCCGTGATGTGCCTGCTGTTAGGACTACCGCTTTTGAAGATGCTCGAAAAGCGGGGACTGCAAAAGAAGTAAATGAGTAAAGGCGCGAATCGCTAAGCGGTTCGCGCCTTTGTGTATGACGGGCATGTCCCGAAGCTTGGGTGAGAGTTCCAAGGGGCGCAGCTTCAGGCGAACCCAATAGCAACTTGCAAGGTTCACACCGTGAGGCGTGGGCGAGAAGAAGCAATAGCGAAATCGTGGCCCGACGAACAGAAACCCAATACTAAGGCTCATTAAGCGGATGAGATGGCACAAGACATCAAAGTCCAAAAGCTGAAGCCGTAACCTTAATGGGTAAATTGGGCGGGTAAACGAGGAAAGTTTCGAGACTTATCCCGCGAGGTCTCATCAGCGAATTAGTAGTAACAACGAATGATGAGAAGTCAGCAGAGGTCGTAGTACTTAGCAAAACTAAGGAAGGACCGAACAATTTAAGACGTCAATTGAACCGCCGTATGCCGAACGGCATGTACTGGTGGTGTGAGAGGGGCTAGAAATTAGCCCCTACTCGATCCCGCCGGAAGCACATTCGGCTGAGTAAAGCTCGAAACGCATAATTTCCCGCTCTTTATGCTGTGCTCAACTGACGGTTTGTTGCAAACCTCCGGTATCTTTGCTATGCTTTTTGCGAGGTGAGGGCATGAACGCAGAAAAAACCGGAACGCTGATCGCGCAGGTGCGCCGCGAAAAGAATATGACGCAGAAGGAACTTGCCGCGCTGCTGCACGTCACCGACCGCGCCGTTTCCAAATGGGAGCGCGGGCTGAGCTTTCCCGATATAAGCTTGCTCGAACCGCTCGCAGACGCGTTGGGACTGACGCTGACGGAGCTGCTGGACGGTGAGCGTGCGCAGCAGCCGGAGGAAACGGATGAGCGTCCGCTGCGAGAGATTTTGGCACTCTCCAAAGCCGCGCTGCGAAGCGAGGCAGTCAAGCTGCGTCTGTTTGCCGTGAGCGCGTGCGTGCTCGCGCTCGTTCTGCTCGGTATGGGCGCTTACCGCCTGTGGAACAGTCCTGACCATCCCGCGCACGCCAACACGCTCAAAGGCGTTGCGCTCACGCAAAAGGAACAAACAATCACGCAGCTTTCCAACAGCGGGGTATGCAAATACAGCTATACGCTGACGCAGGACGTGCAAAACGTGCGTGCCGTGTACGAGGTGTGGACAGAGGAGGGCAAGGTCAACGAGGGAACGCTATGGCGGCGTGGTACGGCGACAGCTATTCCACTGAACTATCGCGGGACGTTTCTCTTCGGCTGCAAGCTTGGTGGCGCATTTGGCTATGACGGCAAGGAGGTCGAAGAGGCGCATATCGAGCTGAGCTGGCTGCTGCCCTCTTGCGGCATCATCGGGCAGAGAGTTCCCTTGCCGTATGAAGCGCCGGGCAACGTGCTGACCATGGCACACGATGAGCCGCACAAAAACAGCGGAGGAGACGCCGCTTTATTGATGCTTTTGGAGTTCATGGCGAAAAACAGCTATACCCCCGACGAAGACAATGCGATGAAACAATTCGTCTTAACGGCATCGCGCGGCGACGAACCGCCTGTCTCCCCAGGCGGGTACACGGTCGCGATCTGGTTGGAGGTCGAACGATAAAAAAGCGAACCGCTCGGCGGTTCGCTTTTCGCTTATTCAGTCAGAAGCCGCAAAAGCTCCTCCGGCGTGTCGGCAAACACCGCCGCGACCGCCTCTGCCTGCTGTTCTTTCGAGCGGAAGCCCCAGCCGACGGCGATCACCGGCAGGTCTGCGTTCTGCGCCGTCTGCACGTCCACCTCGGTGTCGCCGACGTAGACCGCGCCGCTGTGCGATGCGCCGAGCGCGGCAAGCACCGCGTCGATCATGTCGCGCTGCGGCTTGCGCTCGCGTCCGTCCACGTCGCCGACGACGGCGTCTACCAATCCCGGGAAGTGATAATCACAGAGCTTCCTGACCATTGCCTCCGGCTTGTTCGACGCGACCGCCACGCGGATGCCACGCTCTCGCAGCGCACGCATCACATCCACGATGCCGTCGTACGGCTTTGTTTTGATCTGCGTATGTTCGGCGTACCATGCGCGGTAAATGCGAAACGCCCTGTCGACGATTTCCGTCTCCGTCGTGCCGAGCGAGCGCTCGATCAAACGGCGCGAGCCGTAGCCGAGATAAGAGCGCACCTCCTCGCGTGTCCGCTCCGGATAACCCAGCTGACGCAGCGTGTGGTTGACGCTGTCGGTCAGGTCGTCGAGTGTGTCGAGGATCGTACCATCCATGTCAAACAGGACTGTGTGAAATCTGCCCATTGTTATCGCCCCTTTCTCCGCCATTATATCCGCCGCGCGGCAAAGAGGCAAGAAAGCGGTGAACTTTCGTTCACCGCTTTCTTTTTTAATCCGTCGTATAGGGCTTGTCGCTTTCGATGTAAATGCCGCGGCTCTTCTCCCAGCTCACGTTGAAACCGAGCACCTGCCCGAGATCGCGCAGCTTGTAATAGGTATAGCCTCCGCCGTTATCGTCAGTCAGGCAGATCGCGGAAAACGGCACGCTCTGTCCGTTCACTCTGGTCGCGGATGCCGCCTTCGTATAGGCACGGTCGCCTGTAAACGGCGTGCTCATCTCACTGCCGTTCGGAGCATACGCGCTGTGCGGCACGATCAGCACGTCGCCGTCCCAATCCACCTCGAACTGCGCCGCCGTCCCGTTCAGAGCGTATGCCACGTCGCGCAGCTTGACGTAGTTCGTCTCCAGCGTGCCGCCTTTCCCGTCGGGCGTAACAACGGCGTAGGTTTTGAACTGAACGGCTTTCCCGTCGATGTCAATGTCCTGCGTGCGCGCATAGACGGTGCCCTTATCGGGAAGATTCGTCGACTCCAACACGGGAATGGTCCACGTTTCCTGCGCCGCCGTCGTAAATGCGTAGGTGCCTGCGCTGAGCTTCGTGAGGTCAATATCCAGCTTACCGCCCGTGATCGTCACGCCGCTCGTGCCGCCGCTCGTTTGACGCACGTCCTTCGGGAATGTGAAACTGTATTGCATCACCAGCTCATCGCGCAGTGCGGCAAGGTCAGTTTCGCTCGCTTTGCCCGCTTTCTTCAGCGAACGTGTCACCGCGTCGGTGCTGCCGGTATTGCCGTCACACACGAGCGTGAGCGTCAGCTCACCGTCCGCAGTTTTCCCAAGCGTCAGCGTCCCCATATTGAGTTCGCTGCCGCTCTCTTTCATTTCCGCGGCGCTGTCGGCAAAAAACTCGTTGAACGCGGCGGGGTCCGAAAACGTCTCCTCGGCGGTGTCACCGTAGTAGGTTTTCCCGTCGAGCGTGAAGCGCGTGAAGCCCTCCTCTTTGACCTCATCCTGTAAATTGCACGCTTCCACGAACCGCTCGGAGTAGCCGAACGTCACCCTGACCTCTCCGCTGCCGTTGGCCTTGATGGTCGTTTCCGCCGTTTGGCACATACAGCCGACGAGCATCGCCGTCATGCACAGCGCCAGAAGCGCCGATAAGCACCTTTTCATTCCTCTCGCCTCGTTTCTTTGGAATGTGTCGATTTTACACGATTTTCGTCAAAATTGCAAGTACACCGCGTACCTTCGGGTTTCCAAATATCGGAAATTCTGCTTTTTTGCGCGGAAATGCCCACTTTTTTGAAAAAAACGCTTGACTTTGCAATCCGTTTTTATATAATAATAAGGCTTGTAATTTGGGTTATAAGCGAAAATATCCTTGCTCACGCCGTGAGCGTGGGCCAACAGACCAAAAGGAGGTGCAACTGCAATGGCTAAGATTTCCGCTAACTACGAGCTCGTTTTCATCATCGACGGCAACGCGACCGAAGAGGCCGCCGCTACGCTGGTTGAAAAGTTCAAGGCTCTGGTGGAGCAGAACAGCACGGCTATGGAGGTTGAGGAGTGGGGCAAGCGCAAGCTCGCATACGCCATCAACTACATTACCGAGGGTTACTATGTTCTGATTTCCTTCACCAGCGCTCCCGAGTTCCCCAAGGAATTGGATCGTATTCTCGGCATTACCGACGGTATCATCCGCTCCATGATCGTCTGCAAGGGCGAATAAGGAGGCAGGACGATGCTCAACCACATTACCATCATGGGTCGTCTCGTCAGAGACCCCGAACTGCGCCGCACACAGAGCGGCGTCGCTGTCTGCTCGTTCACCGTTGCGGTCGACCGTGATTTCCAGTCCCGCGAGTCGAGCGAGCGTCAGGCCGACTTTATCGACTGTGTTGCCTGGCGTCAGACCGCTGAATTCGTCAGCAAGTATTTTACCAAGGGCAGAATGATCGTTGTGGACGGCAGTCTCCAGTCCCGCAAGTGGCAGGACAAGGCCGGTCAGAACCGTGTTTCCTGGGAAATCATCGCTGACAACATCTACTTCGGCGATTCCAAGCGCGACAATGCGCCCAGCGGCGATTACTCCGCTCCGGCGTACGGCGGCGCTGAAAGCTATTCCGCTCCCGCAGCGGGCAGCGGCTTCGCCGAGATCGAAGAGGACGGCGAGCTGCCGTTCTAAGAGGGTACTTCAACCCCCAATTCTGATAAGGAGGATACTTCTATGGCTATGGAACGCGAAAACAGAGCCCCTCGCGCCGGTGGCGTCGCTGCCAACCGCAAGCGCAAGAAGGTTTGCCAGTTCTGCGTTGATAAGTGCGAATACATCGACTACAAAGATGCCGCCAAGCTCAAGAGATTCATCTCCGAGCGCTCCAAGATTCTGCCCCGCAGAACCACCGGCACCTGCGCGATGCATCAGCGTCAGCTGACTGAGGCCATTAAGCGCGCCCGTCAGATCGCTCTTCTGCCCTTCATCACCGAATAAAATTTCTTAAAAAAGGATGCCGTTTCCGTTGGAAACGGCATCCTTTTTTAATTTCAAGACCACAGCGCCCGTCACTCACCGTTCCGTGCGCTGCAAAGTGTCGCTCCGGACGCACGTGTCGTCCTTCGCGACGAATCAAATTCATTTGCCGCCTGCGGGCGGCAAATTTTTGCACAATCTTATTTCTGCGGCAGGCTGTCGTCCTCATCGATCCACTTCTGCACGGGCACGATGTCGAACTCCTCCTCCGTGCGGCGCACGACGACCTCCGCAATGCCCGCGTTGATGATCATGCGGCGGCACATCGCGCAGGACGTCGCGTCGGAGAGCAGCTTGCCCGTCTGCGCGTCGTGTCCCGCGAGATACAGCGTCGCGCCGACGGTGTCGCGGCGAGCGGCGGAGATAATGGCGTTTGCCTCAGCGTGGACACTGCGGCAAAGCTCATAGCGCTCGCCACGCGGCACCTGCATCGCCTCGCGCGTGCAGAAGCCGAGGTCTACGCAGTTTTTGCGTCCGCGCGGGGCGCCGTTGTAGCCGGTGGAGATGATCTCGTCATTTTTGACGATGATCGCGCCGTACACGCGGCGCAGGCAGGTTGCGCGCTCCAACACGGTCTCGGCGATGTCAAGGTAGTAATTTCTCTTGCTGACGCGTTCCATAGTAGTCCCTCCTGTAATTTTTCTATCTGTTATGCTCTTTGCATTTATACGCCGCCGAGGTCAAAAATCGGTGTGTATTCCTCTTTTGCGCTTGAAAGCTCCTGGCAAAAACCGCCCGTGATGCCGCAGCTTTGCAGATACTCCACTGCCGCGCGGTACTCCGCGTGATTGAGCCGCCGCGCGAGCGCACCTGTTGCGCCGGACTGCGGCGTATACTGGCTCATGAGCGAAAAGAGCACCGTGCCGGGCGCAAAGTGCGCGGACACATAGTCGATGACGCGGCGGGTATTTTCCAGCTGCCCCGGCAGGACGAGGTGGCGGATGATGACGCCGCTTTTCATCAGCCCGTCGTCTCCGATTTGGTACGGTCCCACCTGACGCACCATCTCGTCGATCGCGACGGCGGCGACTTCGAAATAGTCTCCCGCCTTCGACAGCTCCTGTGCGGGCGCGTCGAGCGCGTACTTGAGGTCGGGCAGGTAAATTTGCACCTTTCCCGCAAGCGTTCGGAGCGTCTCGACGCGCTCATAGCCGCCGCAGTTCCACACGACGGGAACAGGTAAGGGCTTTTCGAGCGCGGGCAGGATCCACGGCGTAAACTGCGTGGGCGAGACAAGGTCGATGCAATGCGCGCCCTGCGCAATCAGCTCATCCATAATTTCGCGCAGGCGCTCGGGCGTGATCGTTTTGCCGAAATTCTCGTGGCTGATCCTCCCGTTCTGGCAGAACACGCAGCCGAGGTTGCAGCCGGAGAAAAAGATGCAGCCCGCGCCGTTCGTTCCGGAAAGGCAGGGCTCCTCCCACTGATGCAGCATCGCCCTGGCGACGACAAGTCCCGCGGGCATCCGGCATACGCCGCCGCCCTGTTCGCCTGTGCGCTCCGCGCGGCAAAGGCGCGGGCAGATCTCGCAGATCATCTCTTGAAATCGGGGCCGAGGTCGCCGCGCATCCAGTGGCGGCGGCAGAGACCGATGTACTTGTCGTTCGCGCCGAGCACGACCTGCTCGCCCTCCTTGAGCACGGTGCCGTTTTCATCGAAGCGGGCGTTGAAGATCGCCTTTTTGCCGCACCAGCAGATCGTCTTGACCTCCTCGAGCTTGTCCGCCATAACGAGCAGCGCGTAGCTGCCGGGGAACAGGTCGCCCTTGAAGTCCGCGCGCAGCCCGTAGCAGATAACGGGAATGTCGCAGTCGTCGACGAGGTGGACGAGGTACATCACCTCGTCGTGTGTGAGAAACTGCGCTTCATCCACGATGATGCAGGCGTTCTTCTTGAGATCTTCCTCGCTCATCGAGCGCATTTCGTGGAAATAGACGCACTCGTGCGTCAGACCGATGCGCGAGCGGACGGTGTGGTCGCCGTCGCGCGTATCGAGCTGGGGCTTGACGAGCAGCGTCTGCTGCCCGCGCTCCTCATAGTTGAAGCGCGCCATCAGCGCGTTCGCCGTCTTGCTCGAGCCCATCGCGCCGTATTTGAAATATAACTGTGCCATTTTGATGTTCTCCCCCTCAAAATAGTTTCTTTGCTTCTTCTTTGTATTTCTTAAATGCCGTCGGGATGGCAAGCGCGTCAAGTTCCTCGCGCGTCACCCAGCGAAATGCTTCACAATCGCCCTCGACCTCGGCAAAATAGCCTTTCATCTGCCATTCGATGTGCGTGAAAATGTGCTTCGCCGTGCCGATGGGTTCGATATGCTTCGCCGAAAGTCCCCACTGCGCGAGCGTGACCGCCGCGCCCGCTTCGTCGAGACTACCCAAGACGTTCGGAAACTCTGTCAGCTTTGCCAGCAGTCCCGTGTCGGGTCGCGTCCGCACGGCGAGGGTGTTCCCCCGCTTGATGAGAAACACCGTACGCTCCTCCGCACGCCGCGCCTTTTTCGCGCCGCGCACGGGGAGGATTTCCGTCAGTCCCTGCCGGTACGCCGCGCAGAAGCCCCGCGCGGGACAGACTTCACACAGCGGCGCGCCGTTCGGCAGGCACACCGTCGCGCCCAGGTCCATCATCGCCTGATTGTACGCGCCGGGGCGTGCGCGGTCGATCGCCGCGTCGAGCCGCCGCTGAAAGTCTTTTCGCACCTTAGCATCCATCACATCGTCGCCGCAGCCGCTCACGCGAGCCGCCACGCGCAGGAGATTGCCGTCCACCGCCGCGACGGGTTCACCGAAGTTGATCGACGCGATGGCGGCGGCGGTATACGCCCCGATACCGGGCAGTTTCACAAGCTCCGCCGACGTGCGCGGCAGCTCGCCGTCATACTGTTCGCAGACGTTTTTCGCCGCCTTTTGCAGATTTCGCGCGCGGGAATAGTAGCCGAACCCCTCCCAGAGCTTAAAAAGCCGCGCCTCGGGGATATTGGCAAGCGCCTCCACCGCCGGCAGCTCCGCCATAAAGCGCTCGAAGTACGGAATGACCGCACTCACGCGCGTCTGCTGCAGCATAATCTCCGATACCCATGTGCGGTACGGCGTCACGGTTTCGCGCCACGGCAGGATGCGCCGATGCGCGTCGTACCACAAAAGCAGCGGCGCGGTCAGTTCGCTTAAATTGTCCCAATTCTCATTCATGTCACTTGTTAAAGCGCGTAGCGTAGGCGCAGCGGCGGCACAGATCCTCCGTCGGCTGTCGGCAGGAAAACCCGTCCCGCAGTCCTCGCGCGCGCGTACTATTTAATATGGTATCCAAATCGTCCTCAAAAAGGTTTCCCAGCGCAAGATTACCCTCATGGTCAAGGCAGCATGGCACCACCGTCCCGTCAACAAGAACGCCGAGCTGATCGCGCAGCGCGTAGCAAAACTGAGTGTTCACCTCATCTGCATCCATGTCGGGCCAGTCAAACTTCTGCGCCCGCTCCAGATAGAGGTGATCGGCAAGCTTGAAACTGCCGTCCCGCATTTCCGGCCAGTCAGATGTGCCGAGCTTTTCACGCAAAAAATCAAGAATACTGCCGTTAAGTGTCTCCGCGCCGCCCTCGTTCCACAGCCGCAGCGCAACGATCACACCACGCGCACCGGCTTTTGCGGCAAAGTCCCACACCTCTTCGAGATATGTCCGTTCCTCAGAAACGGCGCGACCGTTTCCCTCGAACGAGTGGAGCGACACGCTTATTTTGTGGAGGTTTCTCGCCGCGAACAGCTCATCAGCACGGTTTTTAAGCAGCGTCCCGTTCGTCGTGATGCAGATCTTCATCCCCCGCGCCTCGGCAAGCGCCATCAACTCCGCGAGCTGCGGGTGCAGCAGCGGCTCACCCATCACGTGCAGGTATACATAGGTCACATGGCCGCGCAGCCGGTCAAGCACAAGTGCGAACTCGTCCGCCGTCATCGTGCGCATCTCGCGCTTCGTCTTGGGGCAGAAGGCGCAGGAGAGGTTGCACACGTTCGTGATCTCGACATACGCTTTTTTCAGCATCGGCGCGCTTCCTCCTGCAATAATTACAAGATATTGTATCACAGGATTTTCAGTTTGCCAAGACCTTGTGTACCTTGCACCGCGCTTTCTTTTCGTGTATAATGGCGGCAGTTATCGCAAGGGAGGCGTGCGTATGACCGTCACATTTCTCGCCCACAGCGGCTTTCTCGTCGAGTGGGACGACTTTTATACGCTTTTTGATTTCTACAAGGGTGACCTGCCCGCACTCGACGCCGGCAAACCGCTGCTCGTCTTTTCCAGCCACAGCCACGAGGATCACTTTGATCCGCGCATTTTTACCGAGGTCTTTGCGCGGTACCCGAACGTCTCCTACTACCTCTCGCGCGACATCCGCCTGACCGAGCGCCGCCGCGAAAAGATTGGCGTCACGGACGAGATGTTCGCGCACGTCACATCCCTGCGTCCCGACGAGGTACTCGTCACCGAGGCGGGGGGCAAGCCGCTGACGATCCGCACGGTCAAGTCTACCGACATCGGCTCGGCGTTTCTGCTCCAGAGCGGCGGGAAGCTCGTGTTCCACGCGGGCGATCTGAACTGGTGGCACTGGGTGAGCGAGGGCAAGGCGTATTGCAGCAACATGGCGGCGATCTACAAACGCGCGATCGAAAAGCTGCGCGCCGCGGTCGAGAGCGAGGCGTTCGACAATGGCTGCACGCCGCGCATCGACGTTGCCATGCTGCCGCTCGACCCGCGTTTGGACGACGGTTTCGGCATGGGGATCGAATACCTGCTCAAATGCGTCGACGTCGAGACCGTTTTCCCCATGCACATGTGGGAGCATTTCGAGTGGATCGACCGCTATCGCGCCGAACATCCGCAGCACGCAGAGAAAATCATACGCATTTCCCGCAGCGGGGAATGCTTTACGCTCTGAGCTCACCTCAAATGTTACAGATTTGTTAAATTTGACGAAGCGTCTTTTGCCTTTTCCCGTTTTCGTTCGACAGAGAATGCAAGTTTTTGGTCGTGTATATTCATTCCTATTAGGCATAGTTTTTCTCTGTGTACCGTCCGCAACTGCTGCATATATTCTCTTTATTTGTGTTTATATTCACAAAGTTTGCATCGTGTTTGCTTTTTATCTCCGATAAATTTTCTGATTTATGCGGTTTTCTTGCAAAATTTTCCACCATGCTTTTGTCGCTTCTGTACATTTTTTGCAGGATTGCCCGCCATCCGTCTTTTTCAGCTTGCACAAATGAGCGATTGACATTACAATGATGTTGTCGAATTCTCAAAGAATTGCAATTCTTCTTTTTCGACGCAAAATTTCACTTCTGCAGATGCCCCGAAAAGCCTTATTCGGTCTCTGCGAAGAATTTTTGTTTCCGTTCTCTTTCATTTATGGAGGAAGGACTGCCGAAAAGGAAGCTGCTGTCTCAAGCAACGCAATTCAGAGAACAAAACCCGCCCCAAAAGGGCAAATTTTAAAAGGAGGAAACTCTCATGCGTAAACTTCTTGCTATCATCCTTGCATCCCTGATGCTCGTCGGCATGCTGGCCGGCTGCGGCGGCAACGGCAGCTCCACTCCCGCTGGTGAAGAGACCATCAAGCTCGGCTGGATGGGTTCCCTTACCGGTGACCAGGCTGCTTACGGCACCTGCGAAAGCCAGACCCTGAAGCTCCTCGTCGAGAAGAAGAACGCCGAAGGCGGCATCCTCGGCAAGCAGATCGAACTCATTTGCTACGACACCAAGGGCGACGCTCAGGAAGCTGTCAACGTTGCCAAGCGTCTGTGCTCTCAGGATAAGGTCTGCGCGATCCTCGGCCCGAATGCTTCCGGCCAGTGCATCGCCATTCAGTCCGTTCTGAATGAGTACCACGTCTCCGATATGTCCACCGTCGCCACCAACGAAAAGGTCACGGTTCAGGACGGCGTTCTGCAGGAGTACAACTTCCGTGTTTGCTTCCTCGATCCCGAGCAGGGTCGTATTGCCGGTACCTTCGTGTATGACAACCTCGGCTTCGACAAGGTCGCTATCCTCTACGACGTCAACGACGACTACGGCCAGGGCCTGAAGGACAACTTCGTCAAGGTCTTCGAGGCCAAGGGCGGCAAGATCGTTGCGGAAGAGAAGTACAACGGCGGCGACACTGACTTCACCGCTCAGCTTACCAAGATCCGCGACACCGAAGCTCAGCTCATCTTCACCCCGATCTTCTATCAGGACTTCATGAACATCCACAAGCAGGCCCGCGTTCTCGGCATTGAGCTGCCGATGCTCGGCGGTGACGGCTGCGCTTCCGAAGTTCTCTTCGACGCTGCTGACGCTGTTGACGGCTCCTACGTCATCAACCACGTCTCCCTCGTTGACCCCTCCACTGAATCCTGGCGTCAGGAATACTCCGCTCGCTGGAACGGTGCCAAGATGGAGCTCAACGGCTACATGGCTTACGACGCGTTCCTGGTCTGGTGCGCTGCCGTTGAAAAGGCCGGCTCCGCTGATGCTGAAGCCATCGCCAAGGCTTACACCGAGATCGAAGTCAAGGGTATCACCGGTACCATCAAGCTCGACCCCGCCACCCACAACCCCGTCGGCAAGAGCGGTGTTGTTGAGCAGATCGACGGCGCCAACAAGACCTACAAGTTCGTTGCATCCGTTGCTGCGGGCTAATTCGTTTGGTCAGTCACTAATCTGAATCAATAACCTCACTTATGGCACTCGGGCGTCCCTTAACCGGGACGCCCGAGGTTAACAGTAAGCAAAGGAGGCTGTATATTAGAGATGGAATATTATCTCCAACAGCTTGTTAACGGTATATGCCTCGGCGGCATGTACGCTCTGATGTCTGTGGGCTACTCGCTGGTCTACAGTATCATGAACTTCTCCAACTTTGCGCACGGCGGCGTTATCATGATCGGCGCTTACGTCGGTTATTTTGCGCTCACGGCGCTCGGTTGCCCGTTCTTTGTCACATTCCTGCTGTGCGGCGTGGCCAGCGGCGTTCTGGCGATCATCATTGAGCGCCTCGTCTACTCCCCGCTGCGTAAGCGCCGCGCACCGTCCCTGTACTTCATCATCTCGGCAATGGGCGCTTCCATTTTCCTGGAAAACATCGTCATCGCCCTGATCGACGGTACGCCCCGCAACTATCCCGTGATTTTCGACCAGTACATTCACCTCGGCAACCTCAGTCTCGGCTATGACAGCTTGCTGATGATCATCGTGACGGCGATCTCTCTGCTCGTCCTGGTGTTTATCATACAGAAGACCAAGATCGGTCTTGCCATCCGCGCCTGCTCCTACAATGAAAAGGCGGCAACGCTGATGGGCATCAACGGCGACCTTGTTATCTTCGTCATCTTCCTGATGGGCGGTATCTTGGCAGGCTTTGCCGGTATGCTTTACGGTATGCGCTTCATCGTCAAGCCCACGATCGGTCAGATCACGAACAAGTCCTTCGTCGCAGCGGTCTTCGGCGGCCTCGGCAGCCTGCCCGGTGCGATCCTCGGATCGCTGTTCCTCGGCATCATGGAGATCTTTGTGGCGTCCTGGAACTCCGCCTATCGTGACCTGTTCGTCTATGCTCTGCTGATCATCGTCCTTGTTGTCAAGCCATCCGGCCTGATGGGCAAGGTCACCGAAGACAAGGCGTAAGGAGGGAGGATAGAATATGTTTAGTTGGTATTATATTGAAGGTATTCTGATCCAGTCCTGCTACACGCTGCTGATCGTGCTAGGCCTCTCCATTCTGACCGGCTACACCGGCATGTTCTCCTTCGGTCACGCAGGCTTCGTGTGCATCGGCGCTTACGTTTCCGTTATCTGCACGATGGCGCTCGGCCTTCCCTACTGGCTGGCGCTGCTGATCGCAGGTCTCGTTTCCATGGCGCTCGGCGCTGCACTCGGTAAGATCACGCTGGGCCTCAAGGGCGACTATTTCTGCATTGCCACGCTCGGCGTCGGCGAAGCGATACGATTGATCTTCAACAATATGCAGCTCAGCCTGAACGTCGGCGGCCGTTCCTTCACGCTTGACGGCGCAAAGGGCGTGCCCGGCGTGCCGCTGAAAACGACGTTCGGCTTTGCTCTTGTCGTAGTCATCATCTTTGTCACCGCGACGGCATTTTTGATGAACTCCAAGCACGGCCGCAGCATGCTTGCTGTCCGCGAGGACGAGCTGGCCGCGCAGATGAGCGGCATCAACACCTTCAAGAGCAAGATGCTCGCCATGTGCATGTCCGCGCTGTACGCCGGTATTGCGGGCGGTATGCTTGCCCACTACTTCGGCTACGTTCAGCCCAAGATGTTTATGATGGCAAAGTCCACCGAGTACACCATCATGGTCATTTTCGGCGGCATGGGCTCGATCACCGGCTCCGTGCTCGGTACGGTCCTGCTGTGCGCGCTGCCTGAGCTGCTGCGTGCCGTCGGTGACTGGCGTCTCGTGTTCTACGGTCTCGCCGTTATCGTCATCATGATCGTCCGCCCGAAGGGCCTCATGGGCGGCAAGGAGCTTCCCGTCGGCCGCTTCTTCAACTGGGTCAAGGACCTGTTTGTCAAGAAGGACAGCAAGCTGCCCCCTGCGGATGACGGAGGAAAGGAGGCGAGCGCACAATGAGCGAAAGAATTCGTGACGAAATCGTGCTCAAGCTCGACCATGTGACCAAGCGTTTCGGCGGTCTGACCGCCGTTGGCGACGTCACCTTTGGCATTAAGAAGGGCGAGATTTACGGTCTCATTGGCCCGAACGGTGCCGGTAAGACGACGATCTTCAACCTCATCACCGGCGTCTACTCCCTCACGGAGGGCGAGATCACCTTCTGCGGCGATACCATTGGCCGCGGTCTTGTGACCTATGACGCCAAGGGCAAGAAGCCTGAGACGAAAAAGGCCCTGCAGAACAAGCCCTATGACATTATGTCCAAGGGTATGGCGCGAACGTTCCAGAACATTCGTCTGTTTAAGAGCGAGACGGTGTTCAACAACGTCCTCACTGCCTGCCACGCCGGCGCGAACTACAACATTTTCCAGACGCTCTGGCGCTTTAAGGTCGGCCCCTCCTGGCTGACGAAATACGCCCATCAGGAGGAGCAGCTTCGCGCAAAGGCGGAAGAGCTGCTCAAGATCATGGGCATCTGGCAGTACAAGGATATGCAGGCGATCAACCTGCCGTACGGCCAGCAGCGTAAGCTGGAGATCGCCCGTGCGCTCGCGCAGGATCCCGTGCTGCTGCTGCTCGACGAGCCGGCTGCCGGTATGAACCCCGAAGAAACGATCGCCCTGATGGAACTCATTCGTGAGATCCGCGACCGCTTCGATCTGACCGTTCTCATTATCGAGCACCACATGGACCTCATCATGAACGTGTCCGACCGCATCTTTGTTCTGAACTTCGGTAAGCCGCTTGCCGAGGGTACGCCTGCTGAGATCCAGCAGAACCCCGAAGTCATCGAGGCTTACCTCGGAAAGGAGGAGACGGAAGATGGCAATGCTTGAGATCAAAGACCTGAACGTCTTCTACGGCGGTATCCACGCGCTCAAGGGCATCTCTCTTGAGGTCGAGCAGGGACAGATCGTCTCCATGATCGGCTCCAACGGTGCCGGCAAATCCTCCATGATGAACGCCATTTCCGGTATCGTCAAGTACAAGTCCGGCGAGATCATCTACAAGGGCGAAAAGCTGCCCACGCAGGCCAACAAGATCGTGAAAGCCGGTATCTGCCAGGTTCCCGAAGGCCGTCTGATCTTCGCCAACCTCACCACCTACGAAAATCTGATGATCGGCGCCTACCTCAGAAGCGATAAGGATGGCATCGCGCGCGACCTCAAGCGCGTGTATGAGATCTTCCCGCGTTTGGAAGAGCGCAAGGATCAGATCGCCGGTACGCTCTCCGGCGGTGAGCAGCAGATGCTCGCCATGGGCCGCGGCATTATGTCCGCACCGGACGTCATCATGCTCGACGAGCCGTCCCTCGGTCTCGCCCCGCTGCTGATCAACACGATCTTTGAGACCATCAAGGAGATTAAGTCCATGGGCAAGACCATCCTTCTGGTCGAGCAGAACGCGCTCAAGGCGCTCTCCGTCGCCGATAAGGCGTACGTTCTTGAGCAGGGCCGCATCACCAAGAGCGGTCCGGGCGCAGAGCTTCTCAAGGATCCTCAGATCGCGGAGGCCTACCTCGGCAAGAGCAACAAGTAAAAACAAGCAAGCATATCGCCGATTACGCGTTAATCGGCGATATGTCTGCGCTATCATGTTCATATCATCATTTTGGAGGTAATACAAAATGGCTACTACCGCAAAAGACATCATCAAGCTCATCAAAGAAGAAGACATCAAGATGGTCGACTTCAAGATCGTCGACATCAACGGCCGCTTCCGCCACGTCACTGTTCCCGCCGCCAACTTCACCGAGGAAACCATGACCAACGGCATCGGCTTTGACGCCTCCAACTACGGCTACGCCGTGGTCGAGAAGAGCGATATGGTCTATATCCCCGATCTGGACACTGCGATGATCGATCCGTTCTGCGCGGTCAAGACGCTCACCATGATCGGCAACGCCATGGTCATCGACTATCCCGCCAACCGTCCTCTCGCGCAGTATCCGCGCAACATCGTGCTCGCCGCCGAGAAGTACATGAAGGACAGCGGCATCGCCGACACCATGATGATCCTGCCCGAGTTCGAGTTCTATCTGTTCAACGAGGTCGAGTGGAAGGTCGCGCACGACAACATCGGTCTGCACATCGACGCTGAGCAGTCCCACTGGAACAGCGACACCGAAGGCACCGGCTGCGTCGCTCCCTATCAGGATCACTATCACATCGCAAAGCCGCTCGACAAGACTTATGAGGCCCGCAGCGAGATGTGCATGGAGATCGAAAAGGCCGGCATCCCCGTCAAGTATCATCACCCCGAAGTCGGCGATGCTCAGTTCGAGATCGAGCCGCTCCTGTGCGAGATGCCCAAGATGGCCGACGGCACGATGAACATCAAGTACATCATCCAGAATGTCGCCCGCAAGTACGGTCTGACCGCAACGCTCATGCCCAAGCCCATCTACGGCGAGGCCGGCAGCGGTATGCACGTGCACATGCTGCTCCTCAAGGACGGCGAGCCCGTGTTCTCTGATGACAACGGCTACTCCCACCTGAGCAAGGAAGCCCATTGGTTCATGGGCGGCCTCCTCAAGCACATTGCCGCGCTCTGCGCCCTCACGAACCCCTCCACCAACTCCTTCAAGCGTCTGGTGCCCGGCTTCGAGGCTCCCGTGACCGTCGGCTATGCGACCTCCAACCGCAGCGCGGTCATCCGCATCCCTGCTTACGCCAAGTCCCCGAAGCTGCGCCGCTTCGAGATCCGCAACCCGGACGCCACCTGCAACCCGTACTTCTGCTACGCAGCGCTGCTGATGGCCGGTCTCGACGGTATCAAGAACAAGATCGACCCGCACGAAAACGGCTGGGGCCCCTACGACTGCAACCTGTTTGACCTGCCCGAAGAGGAGAAGGCCAAGCTGCAGGGTCTGCCCACCAGACTCGAGGATGCGCTTGACGCTCTCGAAGCCGACCATGACTTCCTCACGGAAGGCGGCGTGTTCCCCGAAGAGCTGCTCAAGAACTACATCGCCCGCAAGCGCAAGGAGTGCAGCGATATCTCCAAGATCCCGCACCCCGTCGAATTCGAGAAGTACTACAACATGTAAGCAAAAAACCCGCCTTTGGGGCACCCTCCGTAAGGAAGGTGCCCCAAGGTGCTTTTGTAAACTATTATGATTTTTTCACACCCCGATGCAGTTTCCCTGCTGCGTCGGGTTTTCATATTCCCTGCGTCTTTCACCCGCACGGAATGCTTCTTTCATCGCTTCGGAAGAAAGACCTTTGATCACGCCAACGCCCTTGCGGTAGATGTCAACGATCTGGAAATGCTTGCTGTCGGGATGCCTTGCCTCAGAAACAATGCTCTTCTCTATGAACTCATGTACCAGCTCCGGTGTCAGCTTTGTCAGGCGGGTGATGCCCCTGACCTTTGTAATGAACTGCGCTAAGATTGCTGTATTTGCGCTCCGGGACTTTTGCTTTCAGCTTGGTCTGTTCCTTTTCTCAGGAGGATGACAACGTTTCATATCGTTCATCCGTGATCCTGCGGGGGCGTTGTCCTCGTAAAGCTTTTGAAACAGATTGTCGATCTCTCAAGCGTACTTTTCCAGAATGTCTCTCTGTGATGAGATATGTCAAGGGTATTTTCTGCATATAAACACAAAGACATTCAAAACGGTATTCAGCCATCGTTCAAATACGATCCGAATTATATATTCTGACCTTCACTTGCTTTTTGGCATATATGCCCGATAAAACAAATTTTCAAACTACTCACCACACCAATCCTTTTAACGCACAAAAACGCCATCAAAATTAGTATAGCATCCTATTATTTTGGCTGATTACAAAAGCTGAAGGGAGACAACTTCCTTACGGAGTGTCTCCCTTCAGCAATTTTTTCGTTTTCTGTGTTTTATTTGCACAAATAGCTGTACCAGCCCTCGCTGGTGCGTGTCTCGGCAATCTGCCAGCCCGCCTTGCGAAGACTGTCCGCCACCTCTTCGGCGCGGTCGTCGATAATGCCCGAGCAGAGGAAAAGCCCCCCTTGTCTGAGGAACGGACGCACCTGCGTGGAAAGCGCGATGATAACGTCTGCCACGATGTTCGCAACGATCACGTCATAGTCGCCGCCGAACTCCTTTTGGAGCTTTTTATCCGCGGTCACGTCGCCCGCACGCACGGTGTAATGCGTTTTATCGATACCGTTGAGTGCGGCATTTTCATAGGCGATGCCGACGCACTTGTCGTCGATGTCACAGGCGAACGCGTCGGATGCGCCGAGCAGCAGCGCCGCGATGGAGAGGATGCCACTCCCGCAACCGAGATCGAGCACCTTTTCCCCGCCGCGAATGTGCTTTTCCAGAGACGTAAGGCACAGCCGTGTCGTCGCGTGGCTGCCCGTGCCGAATGTCAGCCCGGGGTTGAGGATCAGCTTCACGCGGTTGCTGTCCTTTGCCTGTTCCCATTCGGGGATAACAAGCAGCCGCTCACCGATCTCCATCGGCTTATAAAACTGCTTCCAGTTGTTCTCCCAGTCCTCGTCAGCGACGTTTTCCATTGTCAGCAGCAGCGGCGCGTACTCCGGATGCTGCTTTTTATAGGCGGATAGCGCGATGCGAACCTGCGCGAGCGTCAGAAGTCCCGCCTCGCTCTCTTCCAAGTAGAACGTAATGCGGCACTTACCCTGTTTCTCCTTAAGCAGGTCTTCGTCCACATAATCCCAGTACTGGTGATTGTTTTCGAGGAAGTTCTTAAAGTCGCCCTCCTCGTCGATTACCAGACCGTCGATACCATAGTCACCCAGCAGCCCGCTGATTGGCTCGATGCCCGCGGGCGTTGTGTCAAGATGTAGTTCCAGCCATTTCATCGTTTTTCACCCATAAAGAAAAGTCCCAGTGTGCCGCAGCCGGTATGCGCCCCGATGACCGGACCGATAAAATCGGAGCGGACGTCCGTGACGCCGAAGCGCTCGCACAGGAGATCGGAAACGAACGAGACGTGGTCGGGGCAGTTCGCGTGGCAGATGAACACCGTCTGATCGGACAGCGGCTTTGTGCCGATTTTTTCCATCGTGTTGACCAGCTCGGTGAGCGCTGCCTTCATGCCGCGCTCCTTGCCCACGGGAGTGAGCTTTCCGTCGCTGTCGCAATGCATCACAGGCTTGATGTTGAGCATGGTCCCGGCAAGTGCCGCCGCTGCGCTGACACGGCCGCCGCGCTTGAGATGATTGAGGTCGGCGACGGTGAACCAGTGGCACTGATGAGGAATGGTCTCGCGCACGAAATCCGCGACCTCCTCGATGGTCTTGCCCTTGCGCTTTTCCTGCACAGTATAATACAGCAGCATCCCCAGTCCGCGCGAGGCAGAAAGTGAGTCGATCACAATGATCTTCGCGCCGGGATACTGCCCGCGCAGATCGTCTGCCGCGATGCACGCGGACTGATACGTCGTGGACAGGGCGCTCGAGAAGCTGATGCAGAGAATGTCCTTGCCCGCATCGAGCGCGGTCTTCATCGCATCGGTAAACTGACCGACGTTGACTGCCGCCGTTGCACATTCCTTCCCCGCAGCGATCTGTTCAAAAAACACTTCCGGACGCATATCCGCATGGTCCGGCGTGTCAAGCATCGTTTTATCGTCCATTCGGAACGAGAGCGGCAGCACCGTCAGCGCGAGGTCGTTCACCTCTTCTGCGCTCAGGTCGCAGCAGCTATCGGTCATAATCATATAGTCACGCATATGCGATCTCCTTTGTACGCAATATCGTTATGACAGTTATTTTACAACAAGGTCAATGCCGAACGTCACCGCTCGGTCGCGAAGAAGAACAGGCCGACGCCGCCGGTGCCGATGTGCGAGCCGACGACCGGACCGACAAAGCCGTTGGGCGTTTCTTTCACACCGAAGCGTTCGCGCACGAGCCTGCCCAAAAGCTCTGCCTGTTCCACGTCGCCCGTGTGAGCGAGAAAGACGGTCTGCTTTTCAATGTCGATGCCGGTCTTTTCGACGTAATCAAGCAGCTCGCTGAGTGCCGCCTTCACACCGCGCACCTTGCCCGCAGCGTCGAGGTGTCCCTCCTCGTCGATGTGCAGGACGGGCTTGACGTGGAGCATCGTGCCCACCGTCGCCGCCGCAGCATTGATGCGTCCGGTACGCTTCAAATGGTTGAGGTCGGCGAGGACGAACCAGTGCGCCATGTGCTTCGCGCCCTCGCGCGCGAAAGTAGCGACTTCCTCAAGCGTTTTGCCCTTGCGCTTTTCCTGCACGGCATAATGCACCAGCATACCCTGTCCGCGTGAAGCGCAGAGCGAGTCGATCACAATGATTTTCGCGTCAGGATAGCTTCCACGCAGATCCTCCGCAGCAATCACCGCAGACTGATAGGTTGTAGACAGCGCACTTGAGAAGCTGATGCACAGTATGTCCTTGCCCTCATCCAAAATTTTGCTCATTGCGTCGGTAAACTGTCCGACGTTGGCAGCCGCAGTGGTGCAGTCCTTCCCGGCGGCAATATTGGCAAAAAACTCCTCCGGACTCATATCCGCATGATCGGGCGTATTGAGCATCGTTTTGCCGTCCATCAAAAATGCAAGCGGCAGCACCGTCAGATCCAGTTCTCTGACCTCTTGCGCATTGAGATCGCAGCAGGAATCCGTCATGATAACATAATCGCGCATGGCTTCTTTCTCCTTTGTTACGCTTGCCGCCTCCGGCGACAGAGCAAGTATATAAGGGGCTTTTCCAAAAGTTGTTAACAAAATCTGAATATTGCAGGCAGGGCAGCAAGCCCCAATTCACAGCATGCTGTCATTTCCCGACACAGAACCGCTCAAAGATCCGCGCGACCATATCCTCGCGCGCCGTGCGTCCGGTCATCTCCCCGAGCGCGGCCATCGCCTCTTCCGCCTCGGTCAGCACCACATCGGGCGTCATGCCGGAAATCAGCGCATCTTTGGCCGCTTTTACGCAGGCAAGTGCGCGCTGCGCGGCATCTGCCTGGCGCGCGTTGGTCAATAGCGTTCCGTCCGGCGCCTCGCCGCTCGGGAAAACCTCGGCCACGCTCTTTTCCAGAAGCTCTATCCCCTCGCCGGTTTTCGCCGACAGTGATACCACCGTGCGCGGCGCAAGCGCGCCGGAAAGCAACAGCTCCTGCTTCCTTTGCGGAAGGTCTCCCTTTGTCTGCACCAGGATCCACGGTTTTCCGCACTCCGATGCAAGGTCAAGCGTGTCCAGATCCTCCGGGGAAAACGGCTCGCTGCCGTCGATCAGCGCAAGCACCAGATCTGCCTGCTCCACCGCAAGGCGCGAACGCTCCACGCCGATTCTCTCCACCGTATCATCCGTTTCCCGGATGCCTGCCGTGTCGATCAGACGCAGCAGCACGCCGCCAACCACACATTTTTCCTCCACCGTGTCGCGTGTGGTACCGGCAATGTCGGTGACAATCGCGCGATCGTAACCCACGAGCGCATTTAATAGCGAGCTTTTGCCTGCGTTCGGCGCACCGATCATGGCAGTCGCCGCGCCGGACTTCAGAAGTCTGCCGCGGCTGTAGGTGGCAAGCAGTCGGGAAAGTGCGGTCTCCGTCTCCGTGAGCGCCCACTCCGTTTTCTCGCGCGTTAACTCTTCGATATCCTCATCGGGGTAATCCACCACGGCGTAAAAGCGGCTGGTAATTTCAAGCAGGGAATCGTAGCTTTTGTCGATGAGCCTGCGCAGCGCACCATCCATCTGCAAGACAGCATTATGTGCCGCCTCCGCGGTCTCCGCATCAATGAGGTCAATGACAGCTTCCGCCTCGGTCAGATCCATTTTGCCGTTTATGAAGGCGCGTTTGGTAAATTCTCCGGCTTTCGCCTGTCGCGCACCGGCGGCAAAGCAGGCTTGCAGTACCTCATTTAAAACAACGGGCGAACCGTGACAGTGCAGCTCCGCACTGTCCTCGCCGGTGTAGGAATGCTGCTTGGAAAAACGAACGGCAAGACCATGGTCAAGCACACCGCCGTTCGCGTCGCAGATCGTGCCGTAGACCATTCTGCGCGGCAGCATACTTTCACTCGGCATTCCGCTTGCAGGCGTGAAGACCGCGGATAAAATCTTTTCCGTATCACTTCCGCTGATGCGGACGATACCGACCGCCGACGGCTTTTGCGCCGTGGCAATCGCTGCAATCGTGTCCATCTCCGCGCCCCTCTCGTAGAAAACTGAAATGATTATAGCATAAGCTTTTCCAAAAAGCTACGGCGAATTGACAAGGGACAGGCTCTCACCTGTCCCTTGTGTTGCTATTTTACTGCTGAGCTTCTGCCTGCTGGGCTTCGATGTCCGCAAGAGCGTCCTTGCGGGAGAGGTTCCAACGGCCCTTTTCGTCGATCTCCATGAACTTGACCCAGATCATGTCGCCGACAGTGACTACATCCTCGACCTTCTCCACGCGCTTGCGGTCGAGCTTGGAGATGTGGACAAGGCCGTCCTTGCCCGGGGCGATCTCCACGAAGCAGCCGAACTGCATCAGGCGCACGACGCGGCCGTAATACAGCTTGCCGACCTCAGGCACAAACACGATGTCGTCAATGCACTTCTTGGCGGCGTCGCATGCGGCGGCGTCGGCAGAAGCAATGTGAATGGTGCCGTCGTCGTCAATATCGACCTTGGCACCGGTATCGGCAACGATTTTCTGAATGACGCTGCCGCCCTTGCCGATGACGTCACGAATCTTGTCTGGGTCGATGTGCATGGTGATCATCTTGGGCGCATAGGGGCTGACCTCGGCGCGCGGCTCGGAAATAACGGGCAGCATGATCTGATCGAGGATCTGCACGCGGGCGTCATAGGTGATCTCCAGCGCGTTCTTGATGATCGCCATCGTCAGACCGTCGTTCTTGAGGTCCATCTGAATGGCGGTGATGCCCTTCTTCGTGCCGGCGACCTTGAAGTCCATCTCGCCGTGGAAGTCCTCAACGCCCTGAATGTCGATAAAGGTCGTAAAGTCGTCGCCGTCCTGAATGAGACCGCAGGAGATGCCGGCGACAGGCGCCTTGATGGGCACGCCCGCGTCCATAAGGGCGAGGGTGGAGCCGCAGATGGAGCCCTGAGAGGTGGAGCCGTTGGAGGACACGACCTCGCTGACGACGCGGATGGCGTACGGGAACTCCTCAACGGAGGGGATCACGGGCAGCAGCGCGCGCTCGGCGAGTGCGCCGTGGCCGATCTCACGACGGCCGGGGCTCTTGGCGGACTTGGCTTCGCCGACGGAGTAGCCGGGGAAGTTGTAGTGGTGCATATAGCGCTTCTCGGTCTCCTCCCAGATGGTGTCGAGCTTCTGGTTGGCAGAGAGCGTGTCGAGCGTGGCGACGGAGAGCACCTGCGTCTGACCGCGGGTAAAAAGGCCCGAGCCGTGGACGCGGGGCAGAACGCCGACCTCAGCGCCGAGCGGACGGATTTCATTCTTCTGACGGCCGTCCACGCGGTGACCTTCGAGCAGCCATGCCTTGACGATCTTCTTCTGGAACTTGTAGGTAAACTCGTCGAGGTACTGATCCATGTCGGGATGATCCTCGAGGTACTTCTCGTGCCAGTGCTCGATCATCTCGTTCCAGCGCGTCTCGCGGACGTTCTTATCGTCGGTATCCATGGCGGCCTTGGCTTCGTCCATGAAGTTCGCGATGATGTCGTCGAACAGCTCCTGATCGAAGTTAGCGTGCGGATAGTCGAACTTAGGCTTGCCGATCTCGGCGACCATCTGATTGATGAGCGCGACCTGCTTCTGGTTTTCCTCATGCGCGGTCTGGATGGCGCGGAACATGGTGTCGTTATCGACCTCGTTCGCGCCGGCCTCGATCATGACGACCTTTTCGCCGGTGGAGACGACGGTCACGTCAAGGTCGCTGACCTTGCGCTGCTCGCTCGTGGGGTTGATGACCAGCTCGCCGCCGACCAGACCCATCTTGACGGCGCCGACGGGGCCGTTCCAGGGAATGTCGGAAATGGCGAGGGCGGCGGAGGTGCCGATGAGCGCGGCGACCTCGGGAGAGCAGTCGTGATCGACCGCCATGACGGTCGCCATGATGGCAACGTCGTTGCGGAAGTCATAGGGGAAGAGCGGGCGGATGGGGCGGTCGATGACGCGGCTCGTCAGGATGCCCTTTTCGCCGGGGCGGCCCTCGCGGCGGTTGAAGCTGCCGGGAATGCGGCCGACGGAATACATCTTCTCCTCAAAGTCGACAGACAGGGGGAAGAAATCCACGCCGTCACGGGGACGGGGCGCAGCGGTGGCGGTGACGAGCACGCGGGTGTCGCCGTAGCCGACCATCACGGCGGCGTTGGCAAGTTCAGCAAGCTTGCCGACCTCAAGGAACAGAGGACGACCGGCAAGTTCCATCTCGTACTTGTGATAGTTCGGGAACTGTCTCTTGGTGATAATGGTTGACATAATATCTTACTCCTTTTCATTGGTGCTCAGGAGCGCGCTTTTCGCATTTGAAAGCATGTCCGAATCCGTTCGGGCACAGTTTCAAACACAAAAAGGCTGCCGCCCCCGGCAAAAATTGACGGTTTTGTTGTATCCGCAAAAGTGAAACAAGGGTGGCGCGCACAGCACACCACCCTGTATTCAAACTTACTTACGGATACCCAGCTTGGCGATGAGGGTACGATAGCGCTCGATGTCCTTCTTCATGAGGTAGTCGAGGAGGCTGCGGCGATTACCGATCATCTTGTACAGGCCGCGACGGGAATGGTTGTCGTGGGGGTGCTGCTTAAGGTGCTCGGTGAGCTGGTTGATGCGTTCGGTCAGGATAGCGACCTGAACTTCGGGAGAACCGGTGTCGGTCTCATGGGTGCGGTTGGCTTCGATGATAGCGGTCTTCTGGTCTTTGAGCATCATAGTGTGTTTTCCACCTTTCCAAAAATTCTCCCAGAGCTGAGCGCGGGGTCGGTGAACTTCCGCCGCCTAAGCCCGGGAACGTCTGCGCTTTTTGCGCTCCGCTATGTTACCATACATTTCTTATATTGTAAAGCAAAATCTGCGGTTTTATGCAAAAATTTTTTGCACTTTTGCAATAGGCACAAGAAAAGAGCGGGTCTTGCGACCCGCTCTTTTGATGTTTTGAATGGAAATTACTTCTTGAGCTCTGCGAAGTGCTCCTTGGTCAGCTTGATGACGACCGGGGAGAGCATCAGCACGGCGATCAGGTTGGGGATGGCCATGAGACCGTTGAGGGTATCGGAGATATCCCAAACGAGCTGCAGGTCGGCAACCGCACCGGCGATGACGACGAGAACGAAGAAGATCTGGTAGGGCTTAACAGCCTTGGCACCGAACAGGAACTCGATGCAGCGGGTGCCGTAGAGAGCCCAGCCGAGGATCGTGGAGGTGGCGAACAGCAGCAGGCCGACAGCCAGGATGGTGGAACCGGCCTTGGCGCCGAACACGGTGGAGAAGCCTGCGATGGCGGTGGGAACACCGGCGAGAGCGCCGTCACCGAAGTGACCGTCAGCAGCGCCGGAGCAGAGGACGACGAGGGAGGTCAGGGTGCAGATGACGATGGTGTCCATGAAGACTTCGAAGATACCGTAGAGGCCCTGCTTGACGGGGTTCTTCTCAGAGGTGGCAGCATGCGCGATCGGAGCGGAGCCGAGACCGGCTTCGTTGGAGAACACGCCGCGGCCGACGCCCTTGGTGATGGCGAGCTTCATCGTGATACCGACAGCACCACCGACAACAGCATCGGGATTGAACGCGCCCTTGAAGATGGAGGCGAGGACGCCGGGGATGCGGGCACCGTTGACAACAACGACGATGACAGCGCAGACGATGTAGATAACAGCCATGAAGGGAACGAGCTTCTCAGTGACCTGACCGATGCGCTTCACGCCGCCGATGAGAACGAAGCCGACGAAGACGGCAACGACGATACCGGTAATCAGAGCAATGGTCTTGGCGGAGTCAGCGGCGGCGGGGTTGAACGCCTGCGCCACGGAGTTGACGGAAGAAGCGATGGAGTTGATCTGGGAGATGTTGCCGATACCGAAGGCAGCGAGAGCGCCGAGGACGGAGAAGATGGCGCCGAGCCACTTCCAGTTTTCGCCGAGGCCGTTCTTGATGTAGTACATCGGGCCGCCGCACCATTCGCCCTTGTCGTTGCGCTCACGATAGCGGACAGCAAGCGTAACTTCGGCGAACTTGGTGCACATGCCGAACAGAGCGGAGATCCACATCCAGAACACGGCGCCGGGGCCGCCGAGGATGATCGCGCCCGTGACACCGGCGATGTTACCGGTACCGACGGTGGAAGCAAGTGCGGTGGAGACCGCCTGGAACGGCGTGATCTCGCCCTCGCCGGCTTCGCTCTTCTGGAAGATCTTGCCGAGGGTATTCTTCATTGCGTAGCCGAACTTTGCAATCTGGGGGAAGCCGGTGCGGATCGTGAGATACACGCCCGTGCCGACCAACAGCGCCAGCATGATCGGGCCCCATACGAAGCCGTTAATGGCACTATTGACAGCAATAATAGTTTCCATACATTTTCCCTCTCTTAAAATATTAAGTATTATGAAATACCCGTTCAAAATATTTCATGCTATGAGAATAACAAACTCCCCTGCGAAAGTCAACGGGCAAAGTGCTGTTTCTTTCCTCTTAATTTTGTCTAAAATAACCATTTGCGTTTTTAATGAATTGTGGAAACCATTCAAAAATTTTTATTATTTTGTAAACTTTCTTTCCTTTCCTCATTTCTTCTTGACAGATACCGCGCTCCATGCTATGTTAACTGTGTTAATACGGTTAATACAGTCAACCGGCGCCGGAGGTGCACTATGGCGTTTCCCGCATTTCTCATCATTCTCGCCGTTGCGGCGGCGATCCTCATCGCCGTTGTGATCGCCGTGATGAACCGATAAGGAGGGATACCCCTTGATCACACTTAACTACCGCGACGCCCGCCCGATCTACGAGCAGGTGCGCGACGGACTGCGCCGCCTGATCGTCACGGGCGCGGTCGCCGACGGGGAGCGATTGCCGAGCGTTAGAACGCTCGCCAGTCAGCTCGCCATCAATCCCAATACCATCGCCCGCGCGTACACGGAGCTGGAAAACGAGGGCTACTGCTGCAACGTGCCGGGCAAGGGCTGCTTCGCCGTGAGAGCGGAGCGTGCGAAAAACGACGAGCGCCGCCGCGCGCTGGAGGAAAAAGTCCGCGAGCTGCTCGGCGAGCTGCGCGCGATGGGCGCAAGCGAAGCGGAACTCATTACATTATTAAAGGAGGCTGAACAGCATGATTGAAGTACGCGACGTCGTCAAGACCTTTGACGGCTTCCACGCACTCGACGGCGCAACGCTCACCGTGCCCAAGGGCGCGATCTACGGACTCGTCGGCCCCAACGGCGCGGGCAAGACGACGCTGCTGCGCCATCTGACCGGCGTTTACCGGCAGGATCGCGGTACGGTCACGTTCGACGGGGTGAACGTGTGGGAAAACCCGTATGTGAAGGCGTCCATCGCCTCCATTCCCGATGACTGGCACTATTTTATGCAGTCGAGCGTGCGCGATATGATGAAGTTCTACCGCGGGTTCTATCCGCGCTTCAGCATGGAGCGTTATGAAAAGCTCAAGGGCGTGTTCGACCTTGACGAAAAGCACATGATCCGCCGGATGTCCAAGGGACAGCAGAAGCAGGTGGCGTTCTGGCTTGCCATGTGCTGTATGCCGGATTATCTCCTGCTTGACGAGCCGGTGGACGGGCTAGACCCCGTGATGCGCCGTCAGGTGTGGAGCCTCATCATGCAGGACGTGTCGGAAAACGGCACGACGGTGCTGGTGTCGAGCCACAACCTGCGCGAGCTGGAGGACGTGTGCGACCACGTGGGCGTGATGAACCGCGGCAAGGTCCTGCTTGAGCGCTCGCTCTCCGAATTGCAGGACAACACGGTGAAAATTCAGCTCGCCGTCGAGGGCAATGACGCGCCGCAGATCCCGGCCGACCTCACCGTGCTGCACGAGAGCCGCGTCGGGCGCGTACACACCTACATTTTCCGCGGAAGGACCGAGGAGCTTTTGGAGCGCCTCAAGGTCTGCTCTCCCGTCTTTCTCGAGGCGGTGCCGCTGACGCTGGAGGAGATCTTTATCTATGAGCTGGGAGGTGAGGACTATGCCGTCCGTGAGATCGTACTTTAACAAATCCCTTTTCCGCGGCACGCTGGGCCGCACCTGGCCGCTGTGGGCGGCGTACACGCTCGCGTGGGTGCTTATCATGCCGGTCTGGCTCTTCACGATGCTCAGCCGCTACCATATCGGATACTCCCGCGTCACCGTTTCCTATGACATACTGCAAATGAGCATCAACGCGGGCATCGCGGCGGCGGCGCTCTCCGGCGTTTGCTTTGCCATGGCAATGTTCTCGTATCTATCCAATGCCCGCGCGACGTACGGGATGCACACCATGCCCATTCGCCGCGAGGGACTGTTCCTCACGAATTACCTGGCCGGTTTATATGCGCAGATGGCCACGCTTGTGATTACCTTTGCGCTCGCCGCGCTCGTGACAGCCTGTCACGGCGTGTTCGACTTCTACGCCATCGACATGGGCTTTACCATCTGCTTCCTTTTGGTCGTGTTCTTCTACTCGTTCGGCGTTCTGTGCATGGTCTGCGCCGGACAGATCCTCGCGGGCGCGGCGTTCTACGGCATTTTCAACTTCCTCTTCATCGCCATGGAGGCGCTCGTGCAGACCTTCGCGGGTAATTTCCTCTATGGCTATGTCTCCCAGTCCAACTTCGGCACGACGTTCCTCTCACCCCTGTTCCGGCTTTACAGCAGCCTGGGCGCAAGTAAGATTTATCCCCCGACGATAGACGGCGGCGTCCAATGGGACGCGGAAGCCATCGGCGTTGAGGTGATGAACTTCCGCTATGTTGTGCTCTACGCGCTCACGGGCATCGTGTTCGCCGTGATCGCGCTGCTGCTCTACCGCAAACGCAAAAGCGAGGCGACCGGCTCCACCGTGGCGGTGACGTGGCTGCGCCCCGTGTTCAAATACAGCGTGGCGCTGTGCTCGGCGTTCTCGTTCGGTCAGCTTCTGAGCTACTTCGTCTTTGAGCTGACGGAGTCGAACTACGAGACCGGCGCGCTCGTCGGCACGATCGCGTGCATGGTGTTTGCGGGACTTCTCGGCTACTACGCGGCGGAGATGCTGCTCAAAAAGAGTTTCCGCGTGTTCAAGAGCGCGTGGAAGGGTGCGTTCGTCACGGCGGTTGTGCTTATCCTCATCGGCGCTTCGTTCCCGCTCGATCTCACGGGGTATCAGACCTATGTTCCCGAACAGAGCGAGATCGGACACGCGCAGGTCGGCTTCTACACCGGCGGCAACGTCAACGACTGGTTCGACATCAACGACGCCGAAAGCATCGCGCTGCTGCGCGACGCGCACTACGCTTGCATCCTCGATAAGCCCCGCCAGACTGCCGTCAGCCGCTATGAGCCGATAGAGCACTACTGCAACTTCTATGTTGATTATTTCCTCACCGACGGCACGCAGGTCTCGCGCCGCTACAATATGAGCTTCGACCCCGCGATGCTCTCCGATCCCTCCTCGCCCGAGAGCGCGCTCACCGCGTTTGCGCAGTGCGATGAAATCACGCAGTGGCGTATCCTTGGTGGCAAGCTGCCCGAAAATCTGGAGAACGTCCGCGTCACGGGCGGTTATGTGGATTGCAGATACTATCCGGGCGGCGAGTATGACCGCAGCGACGAAGCCGAGCTTGACGCGATCCAGGCGAACAACGTCTTTATCGCGCTGATGCAGGACTGCGTGGAGGGCAACGTCGCACCGGCAACGCTCTTCGGTGAAAACAGGCTCGGCGCAGAGCCGACAACGAAGCCCGGCGTCACCGACGAATATTACCTCAACCTTGAGCTGTGGTACAACGACGGCTCTCTTGCCACCGAGACGCGCGCCGTCGCGGTGGACGGCAGCCACACCGAAGCCGTTCTCGACTACAATGCCTCGCTCTACACCCGCGTTACGCCGGAGATGACCGCCACGATGCAGACGCTTCGTGAGCTGAATGTCATCGAAATTCCGTGGTACAAGTAAAAAAGTTCCGCAAAAAGGAACGCATCGCTTGAAGCGGTGCGTTCCTTTTTTCAGTTTGTCGGGGGACCCCGGTGGGGGGGGCGGGGGGGGCGGGGGGGTGGGGGAACATCGGCCCCGCGGGTGGGGGGGGGGGGTGGGGGCCCCCCCCCCCGGCGG
>R20__coassemble_567_pt1 | contig 26296 bp, 23 predicted proteins | sample R20__metabat2_high_PE_036 | metagenome-assembled genome bin R20
AAATCCTGAACCACACCTACGAATACACGGTTCGGGAAGATATTCTCTGTACCGTGGAAAACGGTGAGTTCCCGGAAAAGATGGTAGCGGCGCTTCTGCGCGGGGATGTCTCCATCGCTGATATTTACAAGGACTTCACCAAAGGCGAAACCGATTATATGAACATCATCCGGGCAACGCTGGAGAGCCGGGGCAACGCGATCCTGCGTGACGAGTTCAAGCAGAGAAACGCGCCGGTCTATCCGAATCCGGTCTCCTACGCTTCCGAGCATGACGAGCTGGAACAGTACCGGGCATCCTACAAGGCAAATACCGCCTGCAAGAAAGCCATTGAAGATGCCATCAACGGCAACTACAAGGATTGGAGCCTTGACAGTAAATCCGCTCTGGCACAGGTCTCAGAGCTTTTCAGCATGGAGCGCATCGCCTATGTGCTTGCCGCAACCGTCCAGCACAAGGATTGGGATGGGCGTCTTTCCGATACCAACAAGGCGTGGGCAAAAACGATTCCGGTCTGCGAGGACAGAAACACTTATGCTTTTGTGGTGGATCAGGCGCATACCGGGCTGGTCGATCTGTTCGTCAATCAGGTGAGAAAAGAGCTTGCCGTACCGCAGGAGGAACGCAAGCCTTCCGTCATGGAAAAGCTCAAAGCCGCACCTATAAAAAATGCGCCGAAAATTTCGGCTAATTCCAAGGGGCAGGAGCGTTAAGCATGGCGAAGCGCAAACGAAACATCCCGCTTTTCTTTTGGGTATCGGAGGAAGAAAAAGAGCTGATCGAGCAGAAAATGCAGGAACACGGCGTGACCAACACGAGCGCCTATCTGCGGAAAATGGCAATAGACGGCTATTCCATCCGGCTGGAATTGCCGGAGCTTCGGGAGATGGTATCTCTCCTGCGCCGATCCAGCAACAACCTCAATCAGATCGCCCGCCGTGCCAACGAAACGGGACGCATTTACGAAACGGATATTGCCGATGTAAGGGACGCACTGGAACGCACATGGGACAGCGCACAGAGCATTTTATTCGCTCTCTCCAAGCTGACGATGTAAGTGGTATCCTTGTCCGTTTTCGACAATCCCGATATACTGAAATCAGAAAGAAGGAGGAAAGACGATATGAAGCTGATTTTAAAGATATTAACCGCACCCGTAACCCTGCTGATCTCCCTTTTCGTATGGCTCTGCGCCGGACTGATCTCCTGCTCCGCCATCGTATTCAAAATAGCAAGCGCACTGCTCACGCTGGCGGCTCTCGCCGTTCTGTTCCTGTCCTCCGTGCGAAACGGAATCATCCTTTTGGCGCTGGCATTTCTCGTCAGTCCCGTGGGCTTGCCGCTTTTAGCGGTGAAGCTGCTGGGCGGCCTGCAAAGCGTGAACGGGAGATTGAAAGGATTTATCCACAACTAAAAAATCGCCGAGGAAAGCATCAAAACTTTCTTCGGCGTTTTTCTTTTTTCCTTATGGACGTTCCCTTGTCGAGTGCTTCATCATAGCGGCGATCACATCGTAAATCTTCTCTCTGTCCTCGCGGGTGAGCTTGCTCATCTGTTCGGTGAGCAGAGAGTTTTTCACCGTGTACCCGGTATCCAGCACGTCCGTCAGCAGCATATCTGCCGACACGCCCAAGGTGTTGGCGATGCAGATAAATGTTTCCAGCGACGGAATCTTTTCTCCGCGCTCCACCATGCCGATATAGTTCGGACTCAGCCCGGTTTTCTCCGCTAAATCCTCCTGCCGGAGCTTACGGGAAAGACGATATTCACGAATGTTTTTGCCTATGGAATCCAGCTTCATTCTGCACCTCCTATCAGTATGGTTGTCATACTAATAGTATAGATTACAGATATGAACTTATACACAAACTAAAAGTTTTTCAGAATAACCAATAGTGATGATATATTCATAAAAATGTGTTATGCTATTAGATGAAGAAGGTGTGAACATGAGTATCGTTACATTCTGCGGACACAACGAAATCAGTATCGGAGAGGAAATCCGGGAGCGGCTTACACGCGCAGTAGAACAGGAAATCCAAAACGGAGCAGATACCTTTTATCTCGGCGGCTACGGTCACTTCGACTATATGGCGGCACAGGTTGTGTGGGAGCTGAAAAAGAAGTACCCGCACATCAAATCCATTCTTGTGCTGGCATATCTGAACCGTGAGGTCGATATGAGATACTACGACGAAACGACCTATCCTCCGCTGGAAAACACGCCTATGCGCTATGCCATTTCACGGAGAAATGAGTGGATGACGGCGCAGGCCGATACGGTCATTGCGTATGTTACCCACGGCTGGGGCGGCGCGGCGCAAACGCTCCAATTTGCCAAAAGGAAGCATAAGCGCATTATCAATCTTGGGGAGAAAGAAGCAAAATGAAAGCAAAGAAAACCGTCCTTGTCGGCGTTGTGATTTGTCTTGCGCTCTGCGCTGTTGGCGCAGGAATCATGTTGATGGAACAAAGCCATTGTGCGCTTTGTGAAGCGCCGGAGAGCGACGTTCCGTGCGTGATTGATCTGCACAGCGGTGAGATTGCCGAATTGAGGATCAGCGCCGATGAGCTGTCCGATGACCCGTCAACATTTGTATTTTCCTTTATAAATGTGCTGGGCAATACCGGCTATCGGGACACTGGCGCACGACTGTGCAAGGTAACGCTTCCGCAGGACAATCTGCGCCTATCTCTACACCGCTTTTGCCGGGATTGCCGGGAAAAGCTGCAAGGTGCGGGCAAATACCATTACGCTGTTTTAGATACGGAAAGCAAAACCGTATATCCCTTAAAGGAGAGTAATTTTACCATCGGTGATTATTCCGTGACGATCACAAAAGAGGAAAACGGAATGTGTGTCATCGTGCAGAGCAACAGATAATTTACAAGATCGGAGGTACATTCATTTTGGCAACCACGCGCCTGATGCCGCTGCACATCGGCAAGGGCAGAACCGTCGGTACGGCGATCAGCGACATTCTCGATTATGTCAAAAATCCCGCCAAGACCGAAAACGGAAAACTCATCACAAGCTACCAATGCGACAGCCGCCTTGCGGACGCGGAATTTGCGTTTGCAAAGCGGCTGTATTTGCAAAAGACCGGCAGATCACGCGGCGCGGACGATGTGATCGCCTACCATCTGCGGCAGTCCTTTGTCCCCGGCGAGATCACGCCGGAGGAAGCCAATCGGCTCGGCTGCGAACTGGCGCGGCGCTTCACCAAAGGCGACCATGCCTATATCGTCTGCACCCACACGGATAAGCACCATATCCATAACCACATCATCTTCAATTCCACCGCACTTTCCCATGATAGAAAATTCCGTAATTTCTGGGGAAGCACAAAAGCTCTGCGGCGGCTCAATGACACCATCTGCATTGAAAACGGCTATTCGATCATAGAAAACCCGAAGCGCCACGGGCAAAGCTACAACAAGTGGCTGGGCGACAAACCGCTGACCCACCGGGAGCGCATCTGCGCCGCCATTGATGAAATGCTCACGCAGAAGCCGCGGGACATTGACGCACTTTTAGCCCTTTTGGAAAGCGTCGGATTTGAGGTGAAGCGCGGCAAGGTGCCGTCCCTCAAATTCGGAGATCAGAAGCGTTTTATCCGCATGGATACGCTGGGCGAAGGCTATACGCCTGACGATCTCCGCGCCGTCCTGTCCGGCGAAAAACAGCACGTTCCCCGCAGGCGCAAAACGGTCACAGCGGAGAAAAAAGCGGGAAATCTGCTCATCGACATTCAGGCAAAACTGCAAGCCGGAAAGGGAGCCGGATACGCACATTGGGCAAAGGGATTCAACCTCAAACAGATGGCGCAGACCGTGGCATATTTGCAGGAACACGACCTCATGGATTACAACCTTCTTGCAGAAAAGACCGATGCCGCCTCCACCTGTTTTCACGAATTGACGGCGAAAATCAAGTCCGCCGAAACGCGCATGGCGGAGATTTCCGTCCTGCGGACGCAAATCATCAACTACGCCAAGACCCGCGACACCTACGCCGCCTATCGCAAGGCGGGCTACTCCAAAAAGTTCCTCTCCGAACACGAAAGCGAGATCACGCTCCACAAGGCGGCGAAACGCTGCTTTGACGAAATGGGCTTAACGAAGCTCCCCACGGTCAAGAGCTTGCAGGCGGAATACGCTGCGCTGATGGCGGAGAAAAAGGAAGCGTACAGCGACTACCGCAGGGCGCGGGAGGAAATGAAGGAGCTGCTGACAGCGAAAGCGAATGTTGATCGCATCCTTGAAAAAGACGCTGACCGGGAATACCGGGAGAGCGAGGAAAAAGCGATTTTGTAAAAATCGCGCAGCCGCACAGAATTGTGCGTTTCGGGGGATTGGGGTACGCCCCAACAAGCAAAGAAAACGCCGGTTTCCGCGAAAGCGGAGATCGGTGGTTTTCCGCGTGTGTATATACACAGGCATTGCTTGCTACGTTTCTCTTAAACTTTCGTGTACCCTCTTGCATTTATCCTGATATTCGGATATAATATATCTTGTATTATTGTAATTACAGGAGACTTTGCGATGAAGGGATATATGTCAGCCAGAGAAGCATCCTACAAGTGGGGCGTATCGGAAAGCCGGGTACATAAGCTCTGTCAAGCAGGACGCATCCCCGGTCTGGAACGCTTCGGCAGATCGTGGGTCATCCCCGAAGATGCAGAAAAGCCCGCCGATCCGAGATTTATAAAAAAACGCATTGGAATACCCGCAGGAAAGGAGAACCGGCGAAATGAATGAAGTGAAAAAATGTCTGAAATGGCTGCTGCTGTATAGCCTGCTCCTTGCCGTCAACATTATCCCATCCACAGCCATCATTCCGTTTTGGTTTCCTACAGACAGTATTTCCTCGCTCTATCTGATGATCCTTTCCGCCTGCCTGATCCTGCGCTATTACAGGCGCATTTCAGGACAGAAAAAACTGAATGCAGCCATGCAGCGATTAGCCATTATGATGTTTGTGTTCTTCCTTTTGCGCGGCCTCAAATATGCGGTCTTTGGAAATGTTTCTGCTCTTGGGCGCTACACATGGTATCTGTACTATCTGCCCATGCTCTGCATCCCCATGCTGCTGCTCTTCGTATCGCTGTATGTATATGCCATAGATGAAGGTCAGGAACGAAGAAAGTGGAGCTGGGTCGCTATCGTGACAGCAATTCTTGTTCTCTTTGTTCTGACAAATGATCTGCATCAGCAGGTGTTCCGCTTTCAGCCCGACTTTGCAAATTGGGACGGGGACTACTCCCACGGTTGGGGATTCGTTATCGTTACGGCGTGGCAGTACCTGCTTTATACGGCAGCAGTTGCTGTCTTGATCGCTAAGTGTTCTATTGCAAAGGTCCATTATCGTGTAGGCATGATCCTTATCCCTTTTGCCGCAGGCATTACTGCAATGCTTCTTCTGACAATCGGACATATGCCGCAGATCAACGGGTATAACATGATTCAGTTTCCGGAGGCGCTCTGCTTTATGGCAGCAGGGATATTGGAATGCTGCATACAGCTCGGATTGATCCCTACCAATGAAAGTTACGGAAAGCTCATGCAGATGACCTCCGTTCGCGTTCGGATTTCCGATTGTAACGGTAACTGTGTCTATCAGTCGAGTGCCGCAAAGGAATTGACGAAAGAACAGCTTACATCCCCCGACAAAACAAGGATCGCAGAGCATACGCTTCTGCGCCGCATGGAAATTCCCGGAGGTTACGGCTTCTGGCAGGAGGACGTGACTGAGCTTGACTGCTTATTTGTATCCGCACGGAATTTGTGCGGAAATACAGTGCATTTTCAGAAAAAAGAGAGGTGAACGCAATGGAAAAAATAAACAAAAAGACGATACTATACACAATTGGTGTCGTTATTTTACTTGTAATCGCATATTATTCCCGTGCGTTCCATACTGAAGTTGATAACCCAATTCTTAAAATGCTTTTGGTAATGATACGAAGTGTTATTCAAATTTCCCTTGTCATTGCGTGGTGTTCGTCTGTCAGAACAAGAATTATCAATAAACAGGTGCGACATTATCTCATAGCGGTTGGCATACTGCTGGCATTTTGGCTTATCCTGAGAACCTGTAAATGGGAGTTTATTGCCCAAAACGGAACACATTTAGGGCGTTACCTGTGGTATTCCTATTATATTCCGATGGTGTTTGTCCCTCTTTTGGGTGTGTTCATTATTGACCATATCGGAAAGGCTGAAAACCATAAAACGCCAAATAGCTTGAAATATATGTACATACCGGCGGCATTTCTTGTGACAGCAGTATTCACAAATGATCTGCACAACTTTGTTTTTTCGTTTCCCAGCGGGTATCAGAACAGCGAGTCGGATTGCATATACCATCCTCTGTATTATATTACTATGGCTTGGTTTATTCTTCTCGGTATTTACTTTGTTGTAATGCTGATTAAAAAGAGCCGTGTACCCGGAAGCAAGAGCTTTCAAAAGCTCCCCGCAGTCATTTTGGGTATTTCCATAATCTTTTGGATTATGTATTGTATGCATATAGTCGGCGGCGATCTGGCGGCGATTGACTGCATAATGATTATTGCCCTTTTGGAAAGCGCAATCCAAAGCGGTCTTATCCCGTCTAATACAAATTATTACGAACTGTTCCGCAGTTCAACGGTATCTGCACAGATTGTTAATGCCGATTATCAGCCCTGTATGGTTTCAGGTACAGCAACGGTACTGACCGAGGATGTAATGAGAAGTGCCGAAGCCGAACCGGTTGATTTGGGAGATACCATACTGCATAGCAAAGCAATTACCGGCGGTCGTGTTCTTTGGCAGGACGATGTAAAACAGATTAACGACCTGATAGAGCAGCTCCGTGATACGCAGGAAAGGCTCGGAGAAAGCAACGAATTGCTGAAAGCCGAGCTGGAGCTGAAGGAAAACCGTGCCAGGACGGAAGAAAAGAGCCGTTTGTATGACCGGATTGCCAAGGAAGTCGCCGTTCAGCTTGCAAAAGCAGAGGATCTATTGAAACTTGCAGAGACCGATCCGAAGCAAACGAAAAGAGCGATTGCAAAGGTATCCGTGATTTGTGCGTATATCAAGCGGCGTGGCAATCTCCTGATGCTGGGAGAGGAAGGCAATATCATACCTGCAATAGAGCTTGAATACTGTATCAGAGAATCCCTTGACAATTTGCGGCTTGGGGATGTTTTCACATCATTTGACAGTAAATGCGACGGTACACTCAAATTGGAACACGCAGTCGTTGCTTTCGATTTTTATGAAAATATCGTCGAAAGACTGCTTGACGATGCCACCGCTATGCTGATACATCTTGACTGCAAAGACGGCATCATAAAAATGCGGTTGCAGATAGGATGTAGTCAAGATATTGCCGAGCATACATTGTCAGAGGTGTCTATTCCTTGCGGAACGTTTGAATGGGACATCCAGGATGAGGATGTTACCGTTACTTTGCTTCTTTCAGAGGGAGGTGACGGCAAATGATAGGTTTTTGTGATTTGCATTATGCAGTAAAGTCATTCTTCCTTGTCGTAACATTCGTTGCGGTTTGTTCCAGCGTCTGCCTGTTGCCTCGTGTTTTCAGCAGAAAAAAGCTGATGCCGAAGCTGCTTGTTCCCCTTTGCTTTTTGCTCAGCGGAGCAATGCTGATTTTGTTTGCAGCCGAGGTTAAATCGGCACACCCTGCTTGGAAACTTACACCGATTGTTGAAGGTGCAGCGGCATTGCCGGTAATAATTCCGATTTTACTGCTGCTTGCTGTCATTGCTACACTTTTGACGATTGTGATTAAGGAAAGAAAATTTGAAAAGAACGCCATAACTCGCTCGTCGGTAAAGGAAAGTCTTGACTGGCTTAACACAGGTCTTTGCTTTGCTTACAAAAACGGTATGGTGATGCTTATCAATCACCGAATGAACGATTTGAGCTACACAATATTCGGCAGAGATTTACAGAACGCCAATGCGTTTTGGGAAAACCTAAATGATGGAGAAATACAATCGGGCGTGGCAAGGATTTTTATGGGTGAAAACCCAACCTTCCGTTTGCCCGATCAGACGGTGTGGACTTTCGCCCGTGAGGTGTTAGGCGGTATTACACAGCTCACGGCAGCACAAACGACACGGCTGAACAAGCTGACGGAAGAACTGAAAGAAAAGAACGCAGAGCTTTCTGTTATGAATGACCGTCTGCGTAAATACGGCGAAAATGCAGATGAGCTGACACGCGAAAAAGAGCGTTTGGAAACAAAAGCCCGTATTCACAGAGAACTTGGGCAGGCATTGCTTTTGACACGCCGCTATTTACAGGGTGAGAGTGACAATACGAAAGACCTGCTTAATGTTTTGAAACGCAATATAGCGATGCTTCGCTTGGAATCGGAAAGCCCGAAAAATGATGAGCCTTTGGATATGCTTATGAAGGCTGCACACTCTGCCGGAATTGAAGTGCTTATCACCGGGCAGATGCCAAAACAGGAAGATGCCAATCGACTGTTTTTTGAAGCCGCCACAGAAGCACTCACCAACGCAGTACGGCACGCCGATGCAAAAACGCTGCGTATTGTGTTCTCGGAAGATAATACAGCATATTCCGTTTGGTTTACGAATGACGGCAGTAAGCCGCAGAAAAAACCGGTTGAGGGCGGCGGTCTTGGCTCTCTCAGGCTAAAAACAGAACAAATCGGAGGGACAATGGAAGTGGTGTATCAGCCGGAATTTGTTCTCAAACTAACCATTCTGAAGAAAAGAGGTGACATCCTGTGATAAATGTTTTGATTGTTGAAGATGATCCTATGGCAAGACAGCTTCTTGAAATATACATAAACGCCAGCGAAAAGTATAACCATATTCAGTCCGTAGAAAGTGCGGCGTTGGCTGAGTTCTGCTGTCGTACCAATAAAGTGGATGTCATTTTGATGGATGTCTGTACGGCTATGAACGCAAGCGGCTTGGACGCCGCCGAAAAAATCAAAAAGAGCTTTCCTGACACAAAGATAATTATTATCACCAGCCAGCCCGAGTGCAGTTTTATCGAAAGGGCGCACGAAGTCGGTGTGGACAGCTTTTGGTACAAGAGTTCCGAAGCAGAGCAAATCCTGTCCGTTTTGGATCGGACAATGGCGGGAGAAACAGTTTTCCCCGAATCCACCCCGTCCCTTAAACTGGGAGACACCTTCAGCGAAAACCTTACAGACCGTGAGCTTGAGGTTCTGCGGGAATTGGTCGCAGGTGAGTCGGACGCCGCTATTGCGGAAAAACTGTTTATGTCTTTGAGGACGGTAAAAAGTCATATTCAGAGTATGAGGGAAAAAACAGGGTTCAGAAACCGCACTGAGCTTGCCGTTCGAGCAAGAGAAAGCGGCTTGGTAATAAACAATAAATAATCAAAATTCACACAGCAAGTGCTGCCTGAAAGGGCGGCACTTTTTTCTTTTGTCCGAAAAGTTTGCACTAAAGTACGATGTGCGGACCAATACGAATCTATATAATTTAGAGTGTATAGCTATTGGAAGGAGGTAAACTGAGATGAAAAACATCGTTGTCTGCATCGGAAACGGTCTGCTATCCGAAGCAATTATTAATATGCTCAAAAACAGTGGCGAGTTTAAGCCTTTTCGTGTTCTGATTCAGAAAAAGAGCAATATCGCAAATGACTGTGAAGCCCTATCTGCCGATATCCTCTTGTTGGATGTGTCTTATGCTTCCGGCACGACTATGGAGACACGATTAAAAGAAGTAAAGCAAGTAAGGGAAAAAATTCCGACCTGTAAACTCGTAATGCTGTGCGATGAAAACTCAGCACCCGACATTGCCCGTGAGGTAGCCAATGCGAAAAAGGACGGGCTGATCGACGCTTTCTTTTATTCATCTGTAACCGAAAAATACTTGACGGCAGCGCTCGCTTCCCTTTAACGAGAAAAACGAACGGATGTCCCAATGGTTTATTAAGAGGCGGTGGTATATATTGACAAGATAAACTATTTGCTTTTCGGCAGAACGAAAAGTACACATCATCCTCCCGGATGCCATACATCGGGAGTTTGCGAAATGAACCTTGTATGGCAACCAAAAAATCCGAAAAGGAGAACGAATTTATGAACACGAAAATGAAAATGCGAATGCTCAGTATCCTGCTCTGCTGCGTGATGCTGATCGGTCTGCTGCCGACAACGGCGTTGGCGAGAGACAGAGACATTATTGCGGTCAATTCCGGCAATTCATTGCATATGAGCGTGGGAGCAGAAGGTATGCTCACATGGGATGCGGTAAACGGAGCGACGGGTTATCGTGTTGTAGTCACACGACCAAATGTCACAGAGCTTAATCATTGGGATGTCACGAATACTGCCATTCCGATAATAACCAATATGGATGGGCTCAAATATGACTCCGGGCAATATATGTTTATTGTGCAGCCGCAGGGAGTGTCTGCCAGCAGTGCTTCTATGAGCTATTACTATACAAGCAATGTTGACCAATTAGAATCTCCGCATCATTTAAGCTGGGACGGGAATACAGCAAAATGGGATGAAGTAACGGGAGCGGCTACATACAATGTTGCGTTATATAATTACGATGGACAAGTGACGCTGCAAAGCACAAATAGCAATTCATTTGACTTTTCCAGCTTTTCACCGCAGGACGGCTGGACATTTAGAGTGCAAGCAAAGCCGACTGCTTCCGGAACACTATCCGCCAAGAGAGACAGTTCGTTTGCTGAAAGCCCTAAAAAGGGTGCGGCTGAAAGAGCAATAAAGGCGGTCAATTCCGGCAATGCGTTAAATATGAGCATAGGCGCAGAAGGTATGCTCACGTGGAATGCGGTAGCCGGAGCGACGGGTTATACAGTCGTATTAACTCGCCCCAATGTGATGCAGCTCAATTCTTGGGATGTGAACAATAACGCCATTCCGATAATAACCTATATAGATGGGCTTAAATATGATTCCGGGCAATATACAATTAGCGTAGCTGCAAAAGGAGTATCCGGCGGCGGCTCTATGAGCTATTACTACACAAGTAATGTTGACCAATTAGAGTCTCCAAACGGTTTAAGCTGGAGCGGGACTACGGCGACGTGGACTACCGTTTCCGGAGCGGCTACATACAATGTTGCGTTGTATAATTCCAATGGACAAGTGACGCTGCAAAGCACAACTAACACATCCTTTGATTTTTCAGGTTTTTCACCGCAGGACGGTTGGACATTTAGAGTGCAAGCAAAGCCAACTGCTTCCGGAACGCTATCAGCCAAGAGAGATAGTTCATTTACGGAAAGTCCCGCATATACGACGGGCTATACCGTCACCTATAACGCCAACGGCGGAAGCGGCACAATGGAATCGCAAAAGCTGCCTATTGAGGACGGATTTGCGAAAACCTATACTTTCCCGACGTGTACCTTTACTGCGCCGAGCGGTAAGGTGTTTGACAAGTGGCAATGGTACTATAACAACGATCCATCAAATACCAACGAAAATGCCCCCAATGAGTCTCCTTGGCTCTCCGGCAGCATTACGGTCAAAGCCATTTGGAAGGATCTCGCAGCCTACACCGTCACCTATGACGCCAACGGCGGCACCGGCACAATGATATCGCAAACTCTGACAGCGGATGGCAGCGGTAACGCGAGCTATACTTTCCCGCAATGCGGCTTTACCGCGCCAAGCGGAAAGGCATTTGACAAGTGGCAGTGGTATTATGAAAGTGCTCCGGGATCACCGGCTGAAAATACGGCAGGCACTACCTTTACCATTCATGGAAATATCACAGTCAAAGCACTCTGGAAGGACATCCCGACCTACACCGTCACTTATGACGCCAATGGCGGCACCGGCGCAATGGAATCTGGAACGCTGACAGCTGACAATGGCGTATTTGTGACAACCTATACTTTCCCGGATTGCGGCTTTACTGCACCAAGCGGTAAGGTGTTTGACAAGTGGCAGTGGTATTATGAAAGTGCTCCGGAAACATTATATGAGGCTTCACCCGGTAATTCTCCTTATATTTCCGGCAGCATCACAGTCAAAGCCCTCTGGAAGGACATTACAACCTACTCCGTTGCTTATAACGCCAACGGCGGAAACGGTACAATGGAATCGCAAACTCTGACAGCGGACGACAGCGGCTTTGCGAACTATGCTTTCCCGAATTGCGGCTTTACTGCGCCGAGCGGTAAGGAGTTTGACAAGTGGCAATGGTACTATAACAGCAATCCGGAAGCAACACTTGAAAATGTGCCCGGCAATTATCGTGTGATTTACGGAGACATCACGGTCAAAGCCATTTGGAAAGATACCGTGGTGAATTATCCCGGTGCGTCCGACGTCTCCATCAACGGCACGGATTTCAGCGCCAATGCCTATTACAAAAACGACGACACAACATCCTTCACCGGCACATCTTCCGACTACAACGCATGGTACGACGCCGCCAGTGGCACGCTGCACTTGAATGACTTTAACGGCAATTTTACAAGCGTTTCGAACAAACCTGGATTCATCTATTGCAGCTCGACCTATCCTCTCACCATAAAACTCACCGGGACGAACACGCTCACCGCCACACCTACGCAAAGCAGTATTTACGGCATTCGCTCCTCCGGCGACATTATGTTTACCGGTTCGGGATCGCTGACGGTCACCGTGACAAACGAGCAGAGCAACAGCGATAACTTCGCGATTAATTCTGTAGACACCGTCACGGTCGCCGACAGTGCAACGCTGACCGTCTCGGTATCGGGCGGCAGCTACGCATACGGCGTTTACGCTAACAACGGCGTCACGATTACCGGCAGCGCCACAGTGAACGCCACAGTCAACGCCAAGGAAAACAGCGCACGGGCAAGAGCGATTGCGGTCTACTCGGGCGCGATCACTATGAACTCCAGCAACCCGACCACAATCACCCTGCAAAGCACAAACATCGCCTACCGCAGCGTAGGTATTTTCAATTGGGCAGGCAATTCCGGCACGGCGAATAACGGCAAAATCATCCTGTCCGGCACAGGTAAGGTGACGATTAACAACACAGGCGAAGCCAACGCTATCGGCATCATCAGCGAGCCGAACAACCTTACCAATAATCCCAGCGGTGTAATTGCGCTGAACAGCGCCAACGTGGAGATCACAAACTGCAGCGAGGGCATCGTCGGCATCTCTCAAGCGCGCGGCTCTGCTGCGGCGGACATTCAGATCACCGGCAGCACGCTGACCATCAACAGCACAAAATCGGGCAGCGTAGGTGTTGTCTCGGCGACAAACGGCGTCCTCATCAGCGGTGGAAGTGTGACGATCTCGACATACAAAAATGCGCTGTCAACCTATTATGGCAACTCATACACAAACACATCCGCCTACGGCATTGACATCGCCGGCGCGGCAGTCGTCAGCATCACGGGCCAGGACACGTCGGGTACTTTGCTTCACGGCAACGCCGATGCTGTCTGCGACTTTAATCTTGCCTCCGGCGGCAGCGTGACGATCCAGCACAGCGGTAATACAGCCGACAATATTATGCAGTTGGCTTACATTAAGCCAGGCGTGAATACCGCTACCAACGGAACAGAGGGTGATCAGCACAGTACAGAATCGAGCGCCCACCTCTATTCCAAGAGCGACGCTGCGCTGACCTTCACTTATTCTGGCGGCGCGCCGACATACAGTATTTCTCTTGATAAGAACGGAACGCATACATTTGCGGCGGCTGAAAAGGGATATTCCGCGCAGACCCCCGCCACCGTCACCGTGACGAACACCGGCACGGGCGCGACCGGCGCTTTGACCGTGGCGCTCTCCGGCACAGACGCGGCGAGCTTCACGCTCTCCACGACGAGTATCAACAGCATCGCGGCGGGCGGCAACGATACCTTCACTGTTGTTCCCAACACAGGCCTTGCCGCCAAGACCTACACGGCCACGGTCACCGTCAGCGGCGGGAACAGCATCTCCGCTACTTTTGATGTGAAATTTACAGTCACCGCCGCGCCGACATACAGCATTGCGCTTGACAATCCCGGCACTTACAATTTCGCCGGAGCTGTTGCAGGCTACTCCGCGCAGACCCCCGCCACCGTCACCGTAACGAATACTGGCACCGGCGCTACCGGCCCTCTGACCGTGGCGCTCTCCGGCACCGATGCCACCAGCTTCACGCTGAGCCCGTCTAACATTGCCGACATTGCAGTGGGCGGCAACGCTACCTTTACCGTTGTACCCAACACCGGCCTTGCCGCCAAGACCTACACGGCAACCGTGACCGTCAGCGGCGGCAACAGCATCACGGCAAGTTTCAATGTGAGCTTTACCGTCACCAATACGCCGACATATAGCATCGCCCTTGACAAGACCGGCACACATACCTTTACGGCGGCTGATGCGGGATATGCGGCACAGACACCCGCCACCGTCACCTTAACGAATACCGGCACCGGCGCAACCGGCCCTCTGACCGTGGCGCTTTCTGGAACCGATGCCGCCAGCTTCACGCTGAGCACGGCTAACATTGCCGACATTGCAGTGGGCGGCAATGCTACCTTTACCGTTGTACCCAACACCGGTCTTTCCGCCAAGACCTACACGGCAACCGTGACCGTCAGCGGCGGCAACAGCATCACGGCCAGCTTCAATGTCAGCTTCACCGTCAATCCCGCCGGCGGCGGCGGTGGTGGCGGCGGTTATGTGCCTGCCACTTACAGCTTGACTGTCGATAAAACGGAAAACGGTTCTATCTCCGTCAGCCCCAAGAGCGCTGCCAAGGGTACTACTGTCACCATTACCGTGAAGCCCGACGAAGGTTATGAGCTGGATACCCTGAAGGTCGTTGACAAGAACGGCAACCAGGTGAAGCTCACTGAGAAGGATGGAAAATACACCTTCACCATGCCCGCTTCCAAGGTCACCGTCACCGGCACCTTTGTCGAGATCGAGCAGCCTATGGTCAATCCGTTCATTGATGTGAAGGAAAGCGACTATTTCTACGAGGCAGTCCTGTGGGCATTTAAGAACGGTATTACCGACGGCACCTCCGCTAACACCTTCAGTCCCAATGCGAATTGCACCCGTGCGCAGATCGTCACCTTCCTGTGGCGTGCTGCCGGTTCCCCCGCGCCTAAGAGCAGCGAGAACCCCTTCACCGATCTGAAGGCTGATGCCTACTATTACGATGCAGTCCTGTGGGCTGCCGAGCAGGGTATCACCAGCGGCACCGGTGGAGGCAAGTTCAGTCCCGAAGCTGTCTGCACGCGCAGCCAGAGCGTGACCCTCCTGTATCACGCCACTGGTTCTCCCAAAGTTTCGGGCAACGCTTCGTTCAGCGATGTGGAACCCAACGCCTACTACGCAGCGGCAGTTGCTTGGGCAGAGCAGAACGGTGTCACCGGTGGCATCGGCGGCGGACTCTTTGGGTCTGCCAATGACTGCACCCGTGGCCAGATCGTGACCTTCCTGTATCGTTTCTGCGAAAACATCGTGAAATAAATCCACGGAAGTTGTGATAGCAGCGATAAAATAACATCAATTCACTCGCGCAGGGCGGTGAGGGCATTGCCCCCACCGCCTTTTTCTCTACTTTTCCCATCGACAAAATTGGGTATAAATTTATGAAATATAAAAAAATGCGACTACGTTTGCAAAACAAAATATTACCCTTCAAGCAGAGCGCCCGATTTGAGACGAAAAACGCCTCAGATCGGGCACTTTGCTTTTATGTGCGAAAAATGCAGAATTACGCAATATCTTGTAGTTTCCTGCGGTATTGTGTCAGCCTGAAAAAAAGCCGAAAAGAAAGGTGGATGCAACTTTTTATAACACACGCCCGGTATGAGCTACGCACTACTCATACCGGGCGTTTTCATTTTCGGTGCGAAATATGTCGCAGCCTGTCGAGGCGTGTAATGTCCGTTCCCCGCTGTCGCTCTCCGCCGCTCCTACCGAGTTTTTCAAAAAATTCGATAGGAGGTACATAGGATGCAAGACAGAAAAAGCATCTATTCTCTCAACAAGGCGGACAACGATGCCATCGTTTACATAGACGCCGAGGGACATACTATTCGTCTGACAAGGCGGGATTTTGCCACAGCAGAGGAATTTGAAAAATGGAAAGCGTGGTCAGATGAAAATTTCCATACAGAGGAAAAGGGCGACCATGTTTACCGCAATCATACGCTGCGTTTAAGCGGGCTTCCCGAAGCTGCGCTCTCCGATACCGCCGAGAAGGAAAAAGCGCGAGAACGGCAACGTAAACGGCAGCAGGAGCAATTCAGTGCCGCCTTTGTGCTGGAGATCAGAACACGGCTGACTGAGATACAGTTTCGCCGCCTGTGGCTCTACTACATTGAAAGCAAAACGGTCTATGAGATCGCGGAGCTGGACGGCGTGGCACATCAGAATGTTTCCAAGGCGATCAAAGCCGCCAAGAAAAAAATTCTGAAAATTTTTCAAAAACAGGGTGCCAAACAGCCCTCAAAACGGCGATAGGTGAAGGGACGCATAGCTGCGTGGCTTTCCATGATCCTTGAAAACTGAATAGACGGTGATACAGGCACAAAAACCGTGTGATAGCGAGTAAGAACCGCCGCCATGACGAGGACAAGCCCTCCGAGCGATCTACGGTGTCTTACATCCCGCTTTGGCAGGCGGGACGCGACGACAGCACGGCGGATAATGAAACTTGCTCACGCCCTCCCACAGACTTGAGGGGGAACCCTGCGGCGCACGTTACGCACGACGCTGCGGAGTTATGACAGCCGCGCCAGCGGCGGCCTGTATCATCCCTATTCGCCGGGGGGTGCGTGGCAAATGCGGCGAAGATGAAACAAAACCAAACTTAAATCAAGCAAAATGCCAGCCGCACCGTTTTTTAGACTATGTAGAAGTTCTCAACCCTTTCGGTGCGGCTGGCATTTTATCATAACAGGAGGCATTTGCTTATGAAAAACGAAAACGAAAGCAAGCAGACTTCCGAAGCGAAATCCATGAAAAAAGTCACTACCTACATGATAGACGGCAAGAAGTTTATCGTTACGCCCGTGTTCCGTGAGGATGGGCATGAAACCTTTGGAAGTATTCTTATGAGGCTGATGAAATCAGAGGTCAGCGTATAACATCGAAATCAAACTGACAAACGTGACAACGGCAGAAAACCGTGGTATCCTTACATCGTAAATATCGCTGTTTGACTGCCGGAAAGGAGGACTTATGAAAAAGTCAAGCAGTGTAAAAGCACGCGAAAATACCGCGTTTTTGTATCCCCGCCTTTCAAGGGACGATAACCTTGAGGGTGAAAGCTACAGCATCCAAAATCAGAAAAAGCTCCTGACCAAGACGGCAAAGGATATGGGCTATACCAATCTTGTCACCTTCGTCGATGACGGCGTATCCGGCGTTACGATGGATCGTCCGGGATTCAACGCTATGATGGCGGAGTTGGAACTGGGACACGCATCTGCGGTATTTGTAAAGGATATGTCACGTTTGGGCAGAAACTATATTGAAGTCGGCAGGCTGATGGAGGAATTTTTTCCATCCCACGACATTCGCCTTGTGGCGATCTCAGACGGCATCGACACCGCCGAGGGCGACAATGAGCTTGCCCCGATCAAGAACCTGTTCAACGAATGGTACGCCCGCGACATCAGCAAGAAGCGCCGCATCAGCAACAAAATCAAAGGCAATGCCGGCGAACCTTTAAGCCCGCCGCCATACGGCTACACCAAAGACCCGGAGAACCCCAAGCATTGGATCATTGACGCAGAGGCGGCAGCCGTTGTCAAGCGCATCTATGGAATGTATTTGGAGGGAATGGGATCAGAACAGATCGCCGCACAGTTAGAGCGCGATGAAATTCTGACGCCACAGTCCTATTGGATTGCCAAAGGCATACATAGAGCCGGAAGCACAAAAACACGCCCCGCAACCCATTGGAACAGTTCAACGGTTTGCAAGATGCTCACCTTGCAGGAATACTGCGGTGATGTCATTAACTTCAAGACTTATTCCAAGTCGTATAAGCTCAAGAAGCGAATAGAAAACGCCCCGGAAAACATTGCTGTTTTCAAGGACGTTCACGAGCCGATTATTGAACGGGCAGTGTGGGAAGCAGTACAGGAAAAGCGCGGCAAGTCCCGAAAGAAAAAGACGCACACCGGTGAAGTAAATATGTTTTCCGGCGTGGTCGTATGTGCCGAATGCGGAAAGAACCTTCATTACCATGTGAACACAGGCAATGCAAATATCAAATACTTCAGTTGTTCCAATTACAAAGGTTGTCGCGGACCGTGCAGCTCTACGCATTACATCCGCACAGATTTTTTGGAACAGGTGGTATTCGACGAGATACGTCGGTTGACCCGCTTTGCCAGCAAATACGAAGACCTATTTGCACAAGCGGTAATGGGACATTCTCAAAAGAACGCCGTGATTGAGCGTCAGAACCTTCAAAAAGAGCTGTACGTTTTGCAGGCGCGTGACCGAGAACTGGACAACCTCTTTGAGAAGCTCTATGAAGATAACGTATCCGGCAAAATCTCCGATGACCGTTTCGCCCGAATGTCCAGGAAGTATGAGGAAGAACAGGCGGAGGTTGCAGAGAAACTTAAAACCACGAAAACAGCTTTGGATAAATCCAACAGCCAGTCCGTGACCGCTGATATGTTCATTGCCACCGTCCGCAAATACACCCGTGCCAAGCAGCTTACTGCAAAGATGCTTAATGAACTGATACAGTACATTGAAGTGGATCAGGCGCAGAAGGTGGAGGGCGTATGGGAACAGCACCTTACGATTCATTACAACTGCGTAGGTGTCATCGACATACCCGACGTTCTGCCAATCCCTAATACCGAGGTATCCATCAATACGCGGAAGGGTGTTGTCGTGAGTTACGCTCCCAATACCGTTGCAGGATAAAAAAGAAGCCCGCAAAAGGCTTCATCAAATAGTGAAGGTATCTCCGCAAACTCGCTTTGAAATAAAAAGCGAGTGTTCTTATAGCGTTTCTCAAACACTATAAGAACACTCGATATGGTCCGAGTGGCGAGACTTGAACTCACGGCCTCTTGACCCCCAGACTTTGCGACTGGGATTTGTGCGCGAAAAGTTAAGAAAATATGGAATATTTGGACGTTTTCAAAACATTGTAACGCCAAATATTCCATATTTTTTATATTTTACAAATCAATTCCACCGCTATTCCACCACAGGTGAAGGAGATTTTGCTTACAGAAATTTTCATTTCTCATACAGCACAACCCCTGTCTGCTGAATTTCGTGGTCGATCCAGGAATCGGGAATGATGTGCGTCACATCAAACAAGTCTACATCCCTGCCGACAGCATTTTGGATATCTCCAAGAAGACCGACAAACCGCAAACCACGCAGGCCGCTGTCAACCAAAAGGTCAACATCGCTTTTGGACGAGGCGGTATCTTTTCCGTAGGAACCGAACAGTACAGCCTTTCGAATATCGTATTTGCCAAAAATCGGAGAAAGAATATCCCTAAGCTGAGGAATCGTATATACGCCGGACATGACACCACCTCCCAATTTAAAGACATTTGCAGTATATCCAAAAGCATGGATGATTGCAACACATCATTTTAAGACTGCTTATTCGCTTAACGCATTCGGATTCAAAAGAAAATCGTAAATGCTTAAAGTCAGCACGCCGCTTTCGTCATAAGATGCGGGAACAATATCCTTTGTTACGATAATCTTTTTGAACGAATCGTCGATTTTTCGCAGAGGTCTCAGCTCCTGTTCCTGCTTTTCTGCGGTAGGCAGCGAGTACGCGGACTGAATGTAATACCGCTTTGAACCGAGGTTGCAAACAAAATCGACTTCCAGCTGCTTGTGAACGACTTTTCTGTTTTCATCTCGCTCAGAAATCGGGACAACACCGATATCCACGTTAAATCCGCGCATTTTCAGTTCGTTGTAGATTACGTTTTCCATTGTGTGTGTCTGCTCAAATTGACGGAAATTGATCCTTGCGTTTCGGAGACCTAAATCAGAGAAGTAATACTTTTTCGGGGTCTCGATATATGCTTTTCCCTTGATATCATACCGCTGCGTGGACTCTATCAAGAAAGCATCTTCGAGGCATTTCAGGTACTTGTTGATCGTAACCGTCGTGATCCTGCTTTTCTTGACGGAACGGAAGGTATTTTTCAGCTTTTCCGGATTGGTCAGTGAGCCGATTGCCGAGGAAAGGATGTTCAGCAGATCTTCAAGCTCACTTTGCTTTTTCAGCTTGTTGTGCTTCACGACATCCCGGATATAGATCTCGTCAAATAGGTTTTGCAGCGTGCGCGCCTTGTCGTTCTCGCTGTGCCGAAGCACGACAAGCGGAATACCGCCGTACATCATATACTGCGTCAAGCCCTCATACCTGTCCCCTGAGTATACAGTCATAAACTCCGCAAACGAAAGGGGATACATCCTGATTTCATCGCCGCGGCCGGCAAACTCCGTTATGATGTCGCTGGAAAGAAATTTGGCATTGCTTCCGGTCACATACACATCCATGTTATCCTTGCGCAAATATCCGTTTAAGACGCTTTCAAAGCAGTCGAGCATCTGCACTTCGTCCAGCAGAAGATAATACGTATCGCAATCTTTCATTTGAGAACGAATATATGCCATGAACTTTTCCGGATCGACTTTCCTGTCATTCTTTTCAAGCTCAATCAGACTCTCGCCAATTAGGGAAAGATCGTCAGCGGAGTCAAAGGCAAAACGAATGATATGGTCATCCGAAACACCCTCTGTAATTAGATGATGATAAAAAATCGTATTGAGTAAATACGACTTTCCGCATCTGCGAATGCCGGTGATGACCTTGATGAGCCCGTTCCCTTTTCGGTCGATCAATGCTGACAGATACCGGTCACGTTTGATTTCCATACTGCACCTCAAATGAAGAATTTTGCAACATGATATATTTATCTTTATTATAGCACAGCAATTTTTCTTGTAAACAGTAAAATGAAGACTTTTGCAACAATTCACAAAAATCTTCATTTACCAACCGGCATATTGCTTTACAAATACTGCTTTGCAGTTTCTCATATTATCATACGTACAGATAGGTATTCTATTAAACAAAATCAAGAGAAATGTAATAATGTTTAATTGGATAACTTTACGGGATGCTATTTGGACAAAAAGAAAAACTAAAAAACGAAAAGTGGTAAGGTGCCAAGCTGGAACCTTACCACTTTTCCATTGTATCACATTCGCCGGTATCGCGTCGAACGCCGGCGGCGAATCACCTTTACGGAATTTCAATCAAGACCTGCCAGCGACCGTTACGCTTGCCGTTTTCGCGGGCAAGACAGCCTTTTTCCTGCAGTGCGACGGTTCTGGTTTTAATCGTCCGCTCAGACTTTCCGAGTTTTTCAGCCAACCGTTTTTGCGTGATTCTCGGGTCTTTTTTGATTTCCTGAAGAATTGCGAGCAGATCCAAAGTGCAGGAATTGCACTTTGGATCTGCTCGCTTTGCACTTTGAACTGCACTTTCCGGCTGATGATCAATGTGCAGAAAGCGATTTTTCAGCTCATGCGTCTTGCCCAGCAGCAGATTTTCAAAAAACAGCTCCAGGTATTCTGCCGTTGCATGAATACCGATTTGCCAGTCGTTGTAATTTGCTCGGACGAGCGCGTTGCGGAAATACCATGAATTCGCGGCGAACGCTTCATTGTTGACGGAAAAACCAAACGTCCGAAGGTATTTGATGATGAAAACCGCTGTGGCGCGGGTATTGCCTTCACAAAACTGAATGAGGCAATCAGTCAAAGGCTATGCGAGCTTTTGACTGAGAGAAAAATGACGCAGTACCAGCTCTATATGAAAAGCGGAGTGCCCAGATCCACAATCGGAAACGTTGTAAATTGTTCCTACACTTCTGTCAACATCCGTATTATCCACGAAATGTGCCAGGGCATGGAAATCAGCATTCCCGAGTTTTTCGAGTCTCCGCTATTTGACGAAAATAATTTGGAACCATAGTACCGGTGTGCCAACTTTAAAGTTGTGCCCACCGGTATTTTATCAAAAAATCAGGGAGATGAGCAGACTTCCAAATCAAATCTACCGTACAATGTACAAAAATCACAGGGTCTCTTGCGGAATCTCTCGTAATGCAGTTGTGTTTCAGCAACTCTATTTTGCAACTATTTCTCTTCAATTTGCTTAGAAAACGCTTATTCCCGTGTAAATATTGCATTCTGCGGCACTTAGCGACCGCTGACACCGCACCAGTGGTCGTCGAGCGCTGCAGAATGCACGACGCTCATCAACGGCTACAGCAGAGCAAATTGTGAGCAGCTTTTTTAATTGTGAATTTTTTGTAAAGTTACCCAAATTGCTCATTTTTGATTTGCAAACAAATTGGATTTATGGTATAATCCAACCATAAATTGTAAAAGCAAGCGCGCCGAAGCGGACAGCATGAAATGTTTTAACAGTTCTTTGAGTGAAGGGCGCGTTGCCGATTTAGTTCGGCAGGGGAGTAAGGCGAATATGCTTTTTTGTTCCATTCCTCTTGTTGCGGAATGGAATTTTTTTCAAATTTGCGGGAATTGCGAATGGAGATGATAGCTGACAGTTTAAACAAGATTACAATATTACAGGAATCAAATATTACAACACGAGACGATTATTTACATATTTACGACTGAACAAATTGTATATAGGGATATTTTGATATCCCGGATCATTTTACAAAATGATCAAATTCTACATGGAGGTATAAAAGACTATGAGTCGTGTTGCAAATGATTCCAAAGGAAATATGACTTGGATTGACGAAGCAATGGAGAAAGAAACAAGCGGTAATGAAGTATATTACTGTCCGAGTAAGAACTGTTGTGCGAAAATGCATGTACGTCGTGGGAAGTATCCCTGCTTCGTTTCAAACGCAATCGAAGATCACAAGAACTGCTATTATGCAAGCATCTATCGGGAATTCGGAAAGAAAAAACCAATAAGGCCTCTATCATATGATGAACTCTTGAGTATTTGTGGGCAGACGAAGCGCACCGATCAACGCGATGAATCAGAAATGAAAAAAGACAAAGAGCACACTAAACCGCCGAATGCAAGGGAAATCTATTTAAGTGTAAAGCAATCTGAATTTGACGAATCAGCTGCTGACAAGAATCAGAGTACTCTTTTGTTAGATGATTACAGTGTGATGAAAATTTTACCGAAAAGTACTATTTCAGGTTACTATTTTCACCTGTTTGAATGCGTGCTGGATGAGAATTCGATTGTAGAGGACGATTTTCAACAAATTACACTTAAGGCTCCGCTTGTGAGAAAAAATATAGCAGTAACACTTTGCTTTGACACGAGAACAATGGGTTACAGCGCAACACTTCAATCGGAATATAATCGTTTGACTCGATTGATTGCGGGTAAAAAAGAACGTATGGTTGTTGTCCTTGGTCAATTCTGGGCGGGAAAAAACTACTACCGGGAGGATGAGGAGCATAGGTATAACGTGCAAATCAATAACGCCCGTCAAATCGCCGTCTTTAAACCTGGCAATTCGACTCCCACAAAAAGACGGTTAGTACAGTGAGACAATAGTCGGCAAAACAGTTCTTTGGGTGAACACTGGATAACGGAACATCAAGAACTGACAGCAAACGACGGATGAGTATCTGAATACGCTCTGAGCGTTACAAATCTGAACAGCATAAATAAAGCGCACAGCCTACTCTGTTTTACTCAGCGGGCTGTGTGCTTTTTGCTGCAGTACGTCTTGCCCCGCGCCTCCCGCACTCTCATCCCCCTGCTTCCTGTTTTGGAAAGCAAAAAAACTAAATTTCAGTTCTTCACATTTGATTTAAGACTATTCCACTAAAATTCGGTTAAGCAGGGTTGACGAAACATCAATCACTTCGTAAAATAGAAGTGAAGGAGTTGATGTAATATGCCATGGTCGTATGATCGCCTTTGGATTATGCTCATTAAAAAGAACCTTAAGAAAACAGAATTGATAAGACTGGCCGGGGTCAATTCAAGCGCGATTACAAAGATGGGGAAGAAACTGCCCGTAACGATGGACACCTTGGAAAAACTCTGCAAAACACTTCACTGCAACATTGAAGACATTGTAGAATATGTCCCAGAAGAAAATTAAAGCGACAAATCAGCAGTAAAATGCACCGACTAACGGTTTTTATTTCCGAATAGCTTTGTTTTTTCTTCGGGGACAGAAAATATATAAAATATGAATGGGTCGTGGATATAATAAGCAAAAGATAATAAAAAAAACTAAATTACGGTCTTTTTGTATTGACAATGGACTTTGATGTGCTATAATACGCATAGAAAATAAAACAGCGGCAGCGATAGAGTGCTACCAACACTCTACCGCCTGCGCAGGTGATACGACCACCTACACAACAGACTACGTCTGCACCGCAGAATCAGTATATCCTTTTTTCGTAACGATTACAATGGGTTTGTTACGATTATTTCGGTATGATACGATTCAGCGGCAGCAGGGGAGGACTGTCAGACCGTCTTTTCGACACCGTGTAGGGTTTTTGCCTGCACGGTGTTTTGTTTTTAAATTTTAAAAACCGAAAGGACAAAAGCATCATGGAAACAAACAAGAACTTCATCAGCGCCTACGCCGTCCGCAACATGCCCGACGGCAAAGCTCTTTTCCGCGAGATCGTGGGTAACTTCCGCCGCTTTCCCGAGCTGATCTGCGAGTTGTTAGACAACGCCATTTCCGACTTCCGTGCCCATTCGGACAACGACACGATCGACCGCACGGTCTGCGTCACGCTTGAGCCTGACGGTGACGAGGTGAAGGTCGGCATCCTCGATGGCGGCAGTGGCATCAAGGACCTTGACAATGCGCTCACGCTTGCGGGGAAGAAGGCCGCAGAGACCCATCTGAATGAGCATGGTCTGGGTATAAAGCACGCCCTCGCAGCGGCCTGTGCCTCCCGCCACGACAAGCCGCAGGAGTGGAGTATCCAGACGCGCACCGAAGACGACGCCCGTCTGGACCGCTACCGCGAGGTATGCGCTCCCTACAATACGGTCGGTATGCGCGTCAACTGCTACCGCGGCAGCGGAGATATCTTCAACCGCACCGGCACCTGCGTCAGCTTCCGCTGCTCCCGCGCCCTGTTTGCCACCGTATATCCCAAGAACAGCCGCGCTCCGGCAACGTTCCGTGAGCTCGTTGCACTCTTTTGTGAGACGCTGGCGTACACCTATGCGGATATTATCCGGGACGAAGGCATCGCGATTCTGGTCATCGTGCGCGAGAACGAAACGGACACCTGCTACGAAATCGCACCGCTTCAGCCTGAGTGGAAGGAGGTCACCAGGCTGCACGCGGTCCAGACCGACCTCGGCGGCGGTGTCGTAACGCTCAATGTCGAATACGGGACGATCAACGCGAGCGAGGGGAATGCTTTGTACTATAAGCACGACATGGACTCGAGCGGCGTAGAGCTGCGTCTCAACGGACGCGCCATCGAGCACGGTCTGATCAAGCGAATCTGGGGCGAAAAGACCCACAACAGACGGAACGGTTTTCTTGTCCGCATCGACATTCGCGGCACAGACCGCGCCGCGCTGCCCGCCACGAAGAGCGCCAAAAACGGTTTTCGCGAGTACGATGCACGGCTTGAGCAGCTCTTCACGTGGATCCGCACCAATATCCCCCTGCCCGAGGGGAATACCGTCAGCCGGGAGCGCCAGCTCGTCCACGCGCTCGCGGAGAAGATGGAAAAGCGCGACGGCGTTTTGCGCGTGTGCGAGGAGGAGTCCACGTATCGGAGCATCGGTCTGCGCGAGCGTATGGATCTGTATGTCAGCTACGGAGATAAGTCCGTTCTCTACGAAGCCAAGGTCTACCGCACGCGTGCACTCGACTTATACCAGTTGCGTATGTATTGGGACGGTTGTGCCCTCGACGGCAAGCCCCTGACGGAGGCGTATCTCATCGCCAGGACGCACACGAAGGAGGTCGTAGCGCTTTTGAAGCAGCTCAACCGTCTGTGCGACCCGACGGGCAGGCGCTATAACTTCAAGCTCACCACGTGGACGGAGGAAGGCATTGCCTTCCCCTCCGCGGCGTAAGGGGAGGCATAGGGTATCATGCTTGTGATAGATAAGCTCTGGAACGGGGAGATTTCTCCGAGCGAACGATACTGCCGAAAGAACAGTCCGGCACAGGAGCTGAACGACGAGCTTGCTGAAAAGAGTCAGGCATTGGACCGAGCTATGTCCGAAGAGATTAAGCGCCTGTG
>R20__coassemble_870_pt1 | contig 20033 bp, 16 predicted proteins | sample R20__metabat2_high_PE_036 | metagenome-assembled genome bin R20
TTCTCTTAATAATCTTGTTTGTTTTAACCAAGAAGACGAAGTGAACAAGATACTTCAAGAAGAGTTTTCAGCTGAGGCATACGAAGACAACTTGGAAGAATACATTGAACGCTCCGAAAACATTGCGTTTGATATTCTTTCTTCTCTAAAAGATGAGTTTTCATATGATGCAGATAGTTTCTTGTTGGAAATAGAAAAAATACTATCGACACTAAGCTATGCTGTTCATTTTACTGAAAATTGGAAAGCCTCAAAGATTAATCCAGAAATAGATAATACATGAGTGTTTTTTGCACAAGATTGCATTTTATTCAACAAGTTACCATAGCCATGGACCTATTCATGTTGTTTTGAAAATTGTAATCGCATAGAAACAAATATATGTGTCCCTGCCGGTCATTTTGTCAAGTCCGTTATCAACACTCGTACCAAAATAAAGAGAGGCACGCAAAGCGTGTCTCTCTTTTTTGGTATCGCGCCTGTCGGCGCGGTCATTTTTTTACTGTTCCTCAAAGAATACCTCCACGATGCCGGCATCCTCGGTGTTCGGGTAAAACTGCACCTGCCAGGGCGTCTCCGGCTTATCGAAAAATTCGCTCTGCACGCCCTGCACCATCGCTGTAACGCCCGCAAGGTCGCTGGCAAAGTAGCCTACGCGGACGGTCAGGCGCTCCGCGCCCTCGGCAAACGCCGTGCGCAGAAGCTCCGGCAGCGCCTCGGTCGAGGTCGCGTTGATGATGCCCGCCTGCTCGTCCTGCGTGCGGCGGTAGCCGAAGCGGCAGGAAAGCGCATAGTAATCGTGCTCGGCGGCGCAGGTGTAGGTCACGTAGTCCAAAAGATACGCGCCCAGCGCTGTCTCCTGCTGCACCTCCGCGCAGGCGCTCTCCATCATCGTCTCAGCGTCGAGATCCTCGCCGTAGACACGGATGGTGCCGTCATCGGCGTGCTCGCCGAGCAGCAGGAGCATCGCGTTGACGAGATCCTGATAGCTGTCCGCGCGCAGGGTGTCGTTCTCCTCGTTTTCCCAGTACGTCTCGCTGTGCGGCTCGGCGCTTGCATAGGAGCGCTCCAGCACGACGTTCGCGCAGCCCGTGAGCGTCAGGCAGAGCGCCGCGCAAAGAGCGAATATTCTCTTTTTCACGGCGCACACCTCCCTCTTAATAGCCCAAATCCTCGTCGATGAGGACGACTTCCATCTCACAGCTCTTCATTTTTTCCCACAGCACCACAAGGCCGCGGCAGATGCGCTGCGGGCTTTTGCAGTCATAGCAGCGATCTGCTTTGACCGCGCAGGGCGTTTTCACGCCGAGGCGCTGCGCGTTTTTCGGACTTGCGATATTTCGCGCACGCCAGAGCGCCTCATCATACGTCGGCGCGAGCTTGTTGCGCCCGACGACGAAATAGACCTTTTTGTGCCCGAACAGCTCGCCGGATACGCGGTTGCCCGTGCCGTCGATATTGATCAGCTCACCCGTTTCGGCAAGGCCGTTGACGGAGGTGAGATAAACATCCGAGGTCATCGACGCGATGCGGTTTTCCTCTGCGTCCGCACCCTCCGGCACGTTCCAGTAATCGGACATTTTATTGTGTTTGGCAAGCGTATCGAGAACGCCCATCTCTCGGAGCGTGACCGAGCCGCCGAACGACACCGTCACGCCGTCGATCTGCTCGTTGAGATACGCAGCGGCGTCCGCCGCGGTCGCAAAGGTCGATACTTCAAACTGTCGCGCTTCCAGCGCCGCTTTTACCTTGGTAAAATCCATTCGTTTCCTCCTGATTAGATCAATGACATCTGCTTATCGTCTGTATCCTCTTCCTTCAAAAGCGCACCGGCAGCCGGCACGGAGCGTCCGCGGTATCGGGAAAGATTGCTGATTCCCGTCTCGGCGGGAAGACACGCATAGTCGAGCGTGAACCTCTTTTTGAGCGTCAGCACCGCGACGCCCTGCGTATTGCGCGTGGACTTGCTTGCAAGCAGCGCGGTGTTGAACACCAGCACGCGGGGTTCTGTCGAGTAGATTGCGATTTCGCAGTCCTCTGTGAGGTGCATAAGCGTTTTGAGCGGGCTTTTGTCGCTGTACGCGCCTGTGAGCCGGCGGCGGTTCGAGGTCGTCTGATACGCGGACAGCTCGACCTTTGCCGCCTTGCCGTTTTCAAAGAAGAACAGCACATAGCCCCGATAGTCCCCGGGCAGCACCATACCGATGACGCTCTCGCCGCCGTCCATACCGAGCTTCGCGGGGAGGTAATCGCCCAGCACCGACGCCTTCGTGTCGTCGAACTCGGAAAGACGCGTCTTGTAGACCTGACACTTGTCGGTGAAGAACATAACCTCTGCTTTGTTCGAGGTCTCGACGCTCATTCGCAGCGTGTCGTCCTCCTTGAATTTCTGCTCGCCGCTCATGCGCAAAGACAGCGGCGTGATCTTCTTAAAGTAACCGTGCTTTGAGAGGAAGACCGTGACGGGATAATCATCCACCTCGGTCTCTTCCTCTATCTCCTCGATCTCGTGCTCGTAGACGATGCCCGTTTTGCGCGGCTCGGCGTACTTTTTGCGCACTTCTTCAAGCTCGCCCACGATGAGCTTTTTGACGCGCGAGGGACGAGCGAGAATGTCCTCGAGGTCTTCGATCTCCGCTTCGAGGCTCTCCGTCTCCTCCAGGCGCTTCATAATATATTCGCGGTTGATGTTGCGCAGCTTGATCTCCGCGACGTATTCCGCCTGGATCTGGTCGATGCCGAAGCCGATCATCAGGTTGGGCACGACGTCCGCTTCCTTTTCGGTCTCGCGGATGATTTTGATCGCCTTGTCGATGTCGAGCAGGATGCGCTTTAAGCCCTTGAGCAGGTGCAGCTTCTCTTTCCGCTTGCCCAACACAAAGTACACGCGGCGCTTGACGCTCTCCGTGCGCCACGCGCACCACTCGTCCAAAAGCTCGCGCACGCCCAGAACTTTCGGCATTCCCGCGATGAGGACGTTGAAGTTGCACGATGCCGTGTCCATGAGCGGCGTGGACTTAAAGAGCTTTGCCATGAGCTTGTCGGGGTCGGTACCGCGCTTTAGGTCAATGGTCAGTTTGAGGCCGTTCAGGTCGGTCTCGTCGCGCATATCGGCGATCTCCTTGACCTTGCCGAGCTTGATGAGCTCCGCGACCTTGTCCATGATGGCTTCCGAGGTGGTCGTATAGGGGATTTCGTAAATTTCGATGAGGTTTTCGCTCTTGTCGTAGCGCCAGCGGGCGCGCACGCGCACGCCGCCGCGCCCCGTGTTGTAAATTTCCTCGATGGCGGCAGCGTCGTAGAGCACCTCGCCGCCGGTCGGAAAATCGGGGGCAAGCAGCGTCTCCGAGAGCGTGCAATCGGGATTTTTGAGATACGCCACCGTCGTGTCGCACACCTCGCCGAGGTTGAAGCCGCAAAGCTGGCTCGCCATGCCGACGGCGATACCCTGATTGGCGGAGACTAAAATATTGGGGAAAGTCGTCGGCAGCAGCGCCGGCTCTTTCATCGAGTTATCGTAGTTATCGACGAAGTCGACGGTGTCGCAGTCGATGTCCTTGAAAATCTCCGCGCAGATGGGTGCGAGCTTTGCCTCGGTATAGCGGCTCGCCGCCCACGCCATGTCGCGCGAGTAGACCTTGCCGAAGTTTCCCTTGGAGTCCACGAATGGGTGCAGCAGCGCGCCGTAGCCCTTACTGAGACGCACCATCGTGTCGTAGATCGCCGCGTCACCGTGGGGGTTTAAGCGCATGGTCTGACCGACGATGTTCGCGCTCTTCGTGCGCGCGCCCTTCAAAAGTCCCATCTGATACATCGTATAGAGGAGCTTGCGGTGCGAGGGCTTGAAGCCGTCGATCTCCGGAATGGCGCGCGAAACGATGACCGACATCGCGTAGGGCATATAGTTCGTTTCGAGCGTCTGCGTGATCGGCTGCGCGACCACGTCCGCGTGGAGACCCAGTACGTTCGGGTTTTCCGCGCGGTGCTTCACTTCTTCGGTTTGCTTCTTCTTCGCCATAATTTCTATTCCTTACTGTGAATTTGTCTGCCCGCCGCGCCGCAGCATCAGCGCATACAGCGTCGGCAGCAGCACAAAGGTCAATGCCATGTTGGATACGCCGTGGATGACGTCGTACGGGATGCCGGACACCCACCACGCGATCGCCATTGGGAGTCCCCCGATGAAAAAGTAGGGAATCGCGCACAGTGCGCCGAACAAAAATCCATGGATGCCTGCAAGCCCTGCCCAGAAAGCGCGGCTGTCCGTCCTGCGAAACGGCAGCGCAGCGAGCACGAGCAGCGGCCATGTGTAAAGGTACATGATGTTCCAGATCCCCGCACCGTACAGTCCGATCTCCAAAAATATGAAACCGAATGTGGGGTACAGGGCGCGCACGCCGTAAATGCGCACGCACAGCAAGATCAGCAGTGTGATCGGATGCACGTTCGGAATGACGCGCAGCGCCTCCTTGCCCGCGACCATCAGCGCGCAGATGAGCGCGAGCTCTGCAATTTCCCGAGCGGTAGGCTTACCAGCCGACGTTGAGCGTGAAGTCATACACGTCACCGTCCGTCACCACCTGCTCATCCACGCCGTAGAGCGCGAATTCACCGTTCACATCATAGCCCCACCATTGCTGCGCGTCCTCATCCGCTGTCTCGCCGTCCACGGTGGTGAGCCACAGTCCGTATTCGGCTTCGACACCGTCAATCAGGCTTTCCTCCTCGAGGGCGGCACGAAGATATTCCGCGTCCGTCGAAACGGTGTAGGTCGTATCGGTCCCCTCGAGGTGATCGACATTGACGGTAATGGTTTTGCTTCCCTCCTGCGCCGTGGGCTTGTACGCCCGCCACACCGTAAAGGCTCCGACCAACAGTGTGACGATCAGGCAGTAGAGGATCAGGGTGCTTTTCTTGATCATGTTGTTTCTCTCCTTCTTTTTGTCTTGCCGCACAAGCGAAGAAGAGGCATGAAAGAAGTTTCAGCCGAACGTCCGCGGCGCTTGTGCGGTTCTTAAACAGGCATTCCGACTTTCACGGCAGCGGCTCTGTGTGGGACTTTCACCCTGCTTTCCCTGCAAAAGAACGTATTAGGTTTTAGGGTATCGCTTATTCGTAGCGCTCGATCTTGGTTTCAAGACCGTATTTTGCCTTAGTCGCCTTGAGCTTCACCATGTTTTCGCTCGCGTTGTGCGCTTCGATCGCCGCGGTGTCGCGCCACTTTTCCAGGAGAAGCGCAGTTTTCGCGTCCTGCGTGGGGAGAAAATAGTCGTACTGGAGGCAGCCGTCCTCAGATTTGACCGCATCCTGCAAACCGCCGGACTCCATTTCCTCGACAAAGGCTCTTGCCTTTTCGCCGGTGTAGTAAACGTGCAGAACGATGTTTTCCATAGGAATATCCCTCTACTATCTATTTGGCGTACATTATGATACGTCGATCATTTCCAGATACTTATAGCCATTCTCCGCGATGTGATTTTTCCGTCCCTGCAGATCGTCGCCCAGCAGCAGATCGAACACACGACTTGTCTCCTCCGCGTCCTCGGGCATGACCTTGATGAGACGGCGCGTTTCCGGGTTCATCGTCGTCAGCCACATCATTTCCGGATCGTTTTCACCGAGGCCCTTGGAGCGGTCGACCTTATAGCGTTTGCCCTCAAGCTGCGCGACAATGTCGTTTTTCTCCTTGTCTGTATAGGCAAACCACGTTTTGTCACCGGAGCTTATCTCAAACAGCGGCGTTTCTGCGATATAGACGTAGCCCTCACGAATAAGCGTCGGGCACAGACGGTAGATCATGGTCAAAATCAGCGTGCGGATCTGATAACCGTCCACATCAGCATCGGTGCAGATGACGACCTTGTTCCAGCGCAGATTAGAAAGATCAAAGGCGTTGAGGTTCTTGACAAACTTGCCCGGCACCTCTACGCCGCAGCCGAGAACCTTCAAAAGGTCGGTAATGATCTCGCTTTTAAAGATGCGCGGATAGTCAGCCTTGAGGCAGTTCAAAATCTTACCGCGCACGGGCATGATGCCCTGAAACTCCGCGTCGCGCGACAGCTTGACCGAGCCCAATGCCGAGTCGCCCTCCACAATGTAAATTTCGCGGCGGTTTACATCGCGCGTGCGGCAATCCACAAATTTCTGCACGCGGTTGGCAATGTCGATCTTCTCCGTGAGCTTGGTCTTCATGTTCAGCCGCTGCTTTTCCGCACTCTCGCGGCTGCGCTTATTGATGAGTACCTGCTCCGCGATCTTTTCGGCGTCGGTGTGGTTTTCGATGAAAAAGATTTGCAGGCGATCCTTTAAGAACTCCGTCATCGCCTCCTGCACGAACTTGTTCGTGATGGCCTTTTTCGTCTGGTTTTCGTAGCTCGTCTGCGTGGAGAAGTTGTTGGAAACGAGGATGAGGCAGTCCTCCACGTCCTGCCAGGTGACCTTACTCTCGCTCTTTTGGTATTTGTTGTTGTTCTTCAAGTACGCGTCGATGGCGTAGACGAAGGCAAGCTTCGTCGCCTTTTCGGGACTGCCGCCGTGTTCGAGCCAGGACGAGTTGTGATAATGCTCGATGCGCTGCACCTTGTTGGAAAAACAGCACGCACAGGAGAGCTTCACTTTATATTCCGGTTTATCGTCGCGATCGCGGCCGCGGCGCTCGGTCTCCCAGAATGCGGGCGTGGTGAGCGCGTTCTCCCCCGCGATCTCGTTCACATAGTCCACGATGCCGTTTTCGTAGACGAAATCCTGCGTCTCGAATTTGCCCGCGCTCACTTCGTTTCTAAAGCGGAACGTGATCCCCGCGTTGACGACCGCCTGGCGCTTCATCGTTTCGACGTAGTACTCCGCGGGAATGTCGATGTCGGTGAACACGTCGAGGTCGGGGAGCCAGCGCGTAAGTGTGCCGGTCTTTCTGCCTCGGTCAGTCGGCTCGACGGTGAGTTCTTTGCCCTTTTTGCCTGTGGCTTCGCCGCGCTCGAAGTGCAGCGAATACTTATTGCCATCGCGCCAGACGGTCACGTCCATATAGCGCGAGGCGTACTGCGTGGCGCAGGCGCCGAGACCGTTGAGGCCGAGGGAGTATTCATAGCTCTCGCCGCTGTTGTTGTCGTACTTGCCGCCGGCGTACAGCTCGCAGTACACGAGCTCCCAGTTCATGCGGTTTTCCTTGGCGTTGAAGTCTACCGGGCAGCCGCGCCCCTGATCCTCCACCTCGACGCTGTGGTCAAGATACCGCGTGACGGTGATGAGCCTGCCGTGGCCCTCGCGCGCCTCGTCGATGGAGTTCGACAAAATCTCAAAAACGGCGTGCTCGCAGCCCTCCAGGCCGTCGGAGCCGAAGATGACCGCAGGGCGCTTGCGGACGCGGTCCGCCCCTGTGAGCGCGGAGATGCTTTCGTTGCCGTAATTGCGTTTTTTTGCGTCAGACATTATGTTTTCTCCATTTCGACGAATTCGTTCAAAGTACAAAGTTTTGTATATTATACACGCTTTTCACCACAATAACAAGTGGTACTGCTATTTTTTCACATTTTCGGACGCCACTCGGGAAAATCGCAAAAAAATACGCCGAATCTTTCCTTTCCCGCCAAAACATAACAACGAAGTGAACCGGAAAAATGCTTGTAAAATCAGAGTTATGCACAGTTTCCACAGGATTATCCACAGCGTTATGTTTACGGAATAACCGCAAGATACGGCGAATAATCCACCGTTCTTTATGATCTGCCGCTTTTCGCCTTTTGCACCTGCTTTTTCTCAAATTTGGCACTTTTGTCATATTGACACGGACACCTTTTTGCATGAAGTGCTTGCCCTATTCCCGATTTGGTGTTAAAATCGCATAAAGGCAATAAAATAAAGCAGAGGACGCGCGTATATGAATATGAGAGAGAAACGGAAAGCGAAGTTTTCCTTTGGGATGTTCCTTGTAACCATCGGCATCGTCTACGGCGACATCGGCACCTCGCCGCTGTACGTCATGAAGTCCATTTTACAGGGCAACGGCGGCATCGGCGCAATCAATGAGGATTTCATCGTCGGCTCGCTGTCGCTCATCATCTGGACGATCACGCTGCTCACGACCGTCAAGTACGTGCTCATCGCCATGAAGGCGGACAACAACGGTGAGGGCGGCATCTTCTCGCTCTACTCGCTCGTGCGCAGCTGCGGCAAATGGCTCATCTTCCCCGCGATGATCGGCGGCGCCGCGCTGCTGGCGGACGGCGTGCTCACCCCCGCCGTCACGGTGACGACCGCGATCGAGGGTCTGCGCAGCATTCCGTCGATGGATAAGCTTCTCGGCGTCGGGCAGACGAACGTCATTCTCATCACGCTGGCGATCATCTGCGCGCTCTTCGCCGTGCAGCACGCCGGCACGAGCAAGATCGGCAAGGCGTTCGGGCCGATGATGCTCATCTGGTTTTCTTTCCTCGGCGTCACGGGACTTCTGAATGTATTTCAAAATCCCATCGTCATCAAGGCGTTCAACCCGCTCTATGCCGTGCAGGTGCTGCTCAGTCCCTACAACAAGGCGGGACTGATGATCCTCGGCAGCGTCTTTCTCGCGGCGACCGGTGCCGAGGCGCTCTACTCCGACATGGGACACGTCGGGCGCGAGAATATCTACTTCAGCTGGCCGTTCGTCAAGGCGTGCCTCATCCTGAATTATCTCGGGCAGGGCGCGTGGATTTTGGCAAGCCGCACAGACACGGCGCTGCTCGCCATCGAAGACCTCAACCCGTTTTTCCAGATGCTCACACCCGCGCTGCGTCCCGTGGCGGTGCTGCTCGGCGCGATGGCGGCGGTCATCGCCTCGCAGGCGCTCATCACCGGCTCGTATACGCTCGTGTCCGAGGCGATTTTGCTCGACCTGATGCCGCATCTCAACGTGCAGTTCCCGTCGGACACCAAGGGTCAGCTCTATATCGACACCGTCAATAAGCTGCTGTGGATCGGCTGCACGATGGTCGTGCTCTACTTCCGCTCCAGCGCCCGCATGGAGTCGGCCTACGGCCTCGCCATCACGGTGACGATGCTGATGACAACGCTGCTTTTGTCGGTCTATCTCTTCCGCGTGCGGAAAAAGAAAGCGCTTGCCGGCGCGGTGCTTGTCATCTTCGGCGCGATCGAGAGCGTGTTCTTCTTCTCGAGCCTCGGCAAATTCGCGCACGGCGGCTATGTGGCGGTCATCCTCGCGCTGCTGCTTCTGTGCATTATGGTCATCTGGTACCGCGGTACCAAGCTCGAGCACAAATACTGCGTGCGGCTGAAGCTGCGCGACTACATCAAAAACCTGAGCGATCTGCACAACGATGAGGACGTGCCGCTGCTGGCGCACAACCTGATCTTCTTCGAGGGCGGCAGCGACGTTGAGACCATCGACCGCGACATTCTCTATTCCATCCTCGACAAGGATCCCAAGCGCGCGAAAGCCTACTGGTTCATCAGCCTCCACGTGCTCGACAAGCCAAACGTCATGAATTATGAGGTGGAGACCTTCGGCACAGACTTTATCTTCCGCGTCAAGCTCAACCTCGGCTTTAAGGACGATCAGCGCGTGAACGTATACCTGCGCCAGATCGTGCAGGACCTCATCGAGAGCGGCGAGCTGCCCGTGCAGGAGCGCAAATACTCCATCTACGGCAAGTCCAACGTCGGCAGCTTCAAGTTCTTCTTCTTCCGCAAGTCCATCCCCACCAAGTCCGGTCTCTCCCGCTTTGACGAGATCGTGCTCAACCTCAAATATGCCATCCGTCAGGTGGCGGGCTCCAAGGTCAAGTGGTACGGACTGGACACCTCCTCCGTCACGGTGGAGTTTGTGCCGCTCATCGTCGGCAACAGAGCTCCTGCCAAGCGGATCAAACGAAAGTAATACAGTAAAAGAGAGGGCAGCAGAGCTGCCCTCTCTTTTTATCTTTTTTATAATCACAAGAGCTTATAGAGTACCGTTGCGACCTGTGCGCGCGTCATGGAGTCAGTGGGGTGGAATTTCCCGTCGTCGCTGCCTGTGAGGATCTTGACGTTACTGAGGATGCTGACGTATTCCTTCGCCCAATCGGCAACGGCTGCGCTATCCTTAAACGTCAGCTCCGGCGCGGCATAGCCCTTGTCCAGAAGCCGTCCGATCATCGTCACCGCCTCCTGACGGCTGATGGTGGCGGTGGGGTTGAAGAACACCCTGCCGTCCCAGTTGGCGCTGCCCTTCGTCACGCCGAGGGCGTACATGGCGCGCACACCGTCCTCTGCCCACCCGCCGATCTGATCGCTGTCGGCAAAGGGAAGCTGGACGGAAGAATAATCCTCCGTCGGCGCGAGGTAGCGATAGAGCATCACGGCGAATTCCTGACGGCTGATATTCGCGTTGGGCTTATAGTTCCCGTGCTCATCGCCGGTGGTGATGCCGACGCGCTTGAGATAGGAAACGTAGGGATTTGCCCAGTGCGTGTTGCCGAGCTCGTCAACGAGGTCGGGGAACACCGGCTCCGCGCTCTGCGCGGCGATATCATAGCTTGCGCGTGCAAGGTTACCGCTCGCGTCGCCCGCAACGATCGTCACACGGTGCCCAGCGCCGTCATTCTCCGGCAGTGAAACCGTAAAGGTACCGCCGGAATAGGTATACGTTTCGAGCGGTGCGCCGTCATAGGTGACGCGCAGCGTGGCAATCGCCGTGCCGTCGTAATCATCGAAATACGTTCCGGTGAGCGTCTGCGCGTCCTCCTGTCGGGCAAGCGTGAGCGTGGGCGCTTCCGTGTCGATCAACCCTGCATAGGAGAGGACAAGCTGGTCGAGGAAGACGGCGCTGATCAGCTCGCTGTCACCGGAGAGAGACAGCCCCGTGATCGCGCTCGCTCCAAGGGGAAGCGTAAAGCAAACGAGCTTCCAGCCGGCAAAATCGAGGGGGACGCTTTCGCTGCTGCCGGCATTGGTATTCACACACAATGCAGCGCCCCTTCCGTCGCCGTACACCCAGAGGTTCACGCAGTCATAGCCGGAGCGGACATTGTAATTCATCGCGATCTCAGCGTCCACGCCCTCGTAGATGGCGTAGTCCAGCCGCGCTGCGCCGCTGCCGCAGCGGATGTGCGCTTCGTCCGTCACGTGCGAGAGCATGGCGTTCACGCCCGTATAGGTGTCGAACGGCGCGTCAAAGCGCTCCGCCGTGCGCAGCGGGTCAGCGGTGACGCTCACAGGGAATTCGCGCTTCGTTTCACCGACGGAAACCGTCAGAACGCCGGTCGCGAGCCGTTTGGCGGCGGTGAACACGCCGTCTGCGCCCACGGTGCCGACGTCGCCCGTCACGCTCCAGGTGAAATTGCTGTTATCACCGAGGACGCTCAGGTGGCGGTAGAGCGCGCGGGCGGTGAGCTTCGTTTCGCTGCCGCGCGAGAGCGTCAGCGAATCCACGGCTTTTCCGTTTTGCAGCAGCTCGATGCTGTCAGGCTTCGTGACGACCTCGATCTTCTCGGTCGCATAGACGCTGCCGCGCTTGGCGCCAACCGTCACCGTGCCGGACGCGGGTGCGGTGAGGATATTGCCGCTCACGCTGCCGCGGTCAGCGGCATAGGTGATGTCAGCTTTCATGGGGATGTAATTCGTGTCCACCGCGGCGGCGGAAAGCTCAACCTTTGCCCCGGGCAAAACGTATTTCGCGGGTACGGAAAGCGCGATATGGTCAAGCGTACCGCTCGGTTTGGCGGACGCGACAAGGAAAACGTGGTTTGTCACGGCGCGTACATAGCCGTCGGACGGGCGGTTGACAAGGCTTATCCCCGTGTCGGCAGGTTTTGTCGTCACAAGCGTCGTCGAGCCGCCGCCGTCGAGACTCATCGCGCTCACGCAGCCAAGCTCAACGAGGCGCTCCGCCGTCTGCGAAAGGCTCGCGCCGATGCTGTACCCGCTCAAGCGGCCGTCGATGGTGTAGAGGAGCAGCTCGCCGTCCGCCGTGAGACCGAGCGCCGTGCGCGGCGCCGCGCCAGTGGGAAGTCCGGAGCAGACCTTGCCGTCCTCTACGAGCTGATAGAGTGCGCCGACCATATTGGTGACTTTGTTCCACTTTTCGTCACCCGCCGTGACGCGGACGGTCAGCTTCTCGCCCTTTTCGAGGGAAAGGAGCGTTTCGGTCTCGGACAGAGCGTTCAAGTTCGCGCTGAGGACGTACTGTCCCTTTCCGACGGCGGTGTCAGTCGCCTCAGAAAGCACCCGCTCCACCGTGAGCGTCAGCTCGCCGCCGATATTCAGCACGCCGTCGTCAACGGAGCAGACCACGTCCACGCCCTTTTCGCTCGTGCCGATGGAGTGGCGGGCGTTGAAGCCGTCATCATAAAGGAAGATGCCGTAGCTGCTCTGGCGCACATAGTTGAGCGCGGCAACGGAGAATTTCTCGCCGTCCTCACGCTCGACATTGATCGTCAGCTCGGGCTTGCCCATGACCGTTGTGCCGTCGTCGTAAAAGCCGACGGCGTAGTTGGCGTTCGTGACGCTCCGGAGCACGCCGTCCGTCATCACGCAGCCGAGCGGGACGCCGGTGACGGTGTCGAAATAGTCACCGTTGACGCCCGCGACCACGCGGTAACCGTCCACCTCGAGTGCTTTCGCAGCGGCGGTCACGGTGGTGAGCTGCGTGGTGTAATCGCCGCTCGTCACGATAGGCGTGACGGACTTGTTCGGCGTGTAGACGACGTAATTCTCCTGCCGCAGGTCGGAGTAAGCATTGCTCCAGAACGTGCCGGCATGGAGCGCCGTCCCGCGATTGACGGTGACAGAAGAATCGAGCAGATCGTCGCCGAGGGCAACGGAGGCGTATGCCGTCAGCGGCGCACACGCCAGAATAGCGGCGAGGGTAAATGAAATGATTTTGCGAAGATAGGTTTTCACGGTAGTCCTCCTTTGGAAAGTTGCGGTGGAATAATACAGTATATCGTAGCACAAATCGGTACAATCGTAAAGACGAAAGCAAGTGGAAATAGTTCCCGTCAGATCGCGTCAAGCACGTGGGAAATGACGGCGTTGGAAACGAGAAAGCCCTGCGGCGTCAAATGCCAGCGGTCGCCGGTCTTTTCGGCAAGACCGTGCGCGGCACACTCTTTGAGCACCGCTTCCGCGGCAGCAAAATCTGCGTCCGTCTCCGCTTTGCAGACCCCGCGCACCGTGCGCAAACCGAGCAGGAAGTATTCCCGCTGCCGCTCGCGATGGGAGATGGCGGCGTTCTCGCTCAGAACGATTTTTTCCGCGAGATAGGCGCTTAAATCGCGCGCGACGGCGAAGCGCCTGCCGCCGAAGTCAGAATGTGCGCCGGGGCCGAAGCCGAGGTACTCCCCCAGCGTCCAGTATTTGAGGTTGTGGCGCGAGGCAAAACCGGGGCGGGCAAAATTGGAAATCTCATACTGCGCGTAGCCATGCTGCGTGAGCAGACGCACCGTCTCCAAATAGAAGTCCGCCTGCGCGTCATCGTCGGGGAGCTGTGCGCTTTTAGCTCGCTGATAGAGCGGCGTCCCCTCCTCAACCTTGAGCCCATAACAGGACAGGTGCTCAGGAGCAAGCGCGAGCGCGGCAGTAAGATTTTCCCGCCAGCGCGGCATCGTCTGACGCGGCAGACCATAGATGAGGTCAAGGCTTACGTTTTCAAACCCCGCCTCGCGAGCCGCGTCGACAGCGCGTGCGATCTCGGAGGCCGTGTGGACACGCCCGATCTCCCGAAGCTCACCGTCGTCGAACGACTGTGCGCCGAGCGAAATGCGGTTAAAACCCGCAGCCCGCAGTGTTTTGAGCGCGTCAATATCGCGCGCACTGTCGGGATTGGCCTCAAAGGTGATCTCCGCGTCGGGGGCAACGTGATAGTGCGACAAAACGGTTTCCAGCAGCGATGCAAGCCGCGATGCACCCAGATAGCTCGGTGTGCCGCCGCCGAAATACACGGTGTCGACGCTGTAGCCTTTCGCTGCGTCCGCCCGACGTATCAGGTCACTTTTGAGTGCGGCGCAGTAAGCGTCCATCCGCGCCTCGCTGCGGGCGAGGGAGTAAAAATCGCAGTAGGCGCACTTACTTTTGCAAAACGGGATATGGATATAAAGTCCGAGTGGACGGACATTTTGCATACTTTTCACCTCGCGCCCATTGTAGCTTTTTTTGCCTGCGGTGGCAAGGAAAAACATAAAAGTTTACGGTTTGGCAACAATAGTCCCAAAAGGAGTGATTTTATGGAAATGTCACCGCAGGAATACCAAGAGTACGTCAAGCAAAAATCCCCCAAGTCGCCCATCGTCAAGGATACGGCGTTCGCCTTTGTCATCGGCGGCGCGATCTGCGCGCTCGGTCAGCTTATTCAAAACGGCTATGTGTCGCTCGGCATGGAACGCGTTGACGCAGGCACGGCAACGTCTGTCACGCTGATCGCTCTCTCCGCGCTTCTCACGGGGCTGAATCTTTATAACAGCCTTGCCCGCTACGCCGGCGCGGGGACGCTCGTGCCGATCACAGGCTTCGCCAACGCCGTCGTTTCCCCTGCCATCGACTTCAAAAGCGAGGGCTTCGTCACGGGGATGGCGGCGAAGATGTTCACCGTCGCGGGCCCCGTTATCGTGTTCGGCACGCTCTCGAGCGCCGTCTACGGCGTCGTGCTGATGCTGATGTGATACAAGAATACAGCAGGCGATTGAGAATGATTTGCGAGCATGTTTTTCGTCAGGCGAGGCGAAGGCCGCAGGGCATACTGTTGTATTCCCGAGGGCTTCAACGAAGCATTGACGGAAAACAGGCCGCAAAGCAAAAGGCAAATGGCTCTTGTCAACTAAGACAAGAGCCACCTGCGTGATGTGTGCGGGGTGCTCGCGCACCCTGGTATTATGAGGCGCGAATGCGCCGGATAATCTCAGTTTTCCCCCTCGAGCATACGGTAACCGACACCGATCTCAGTGAAGATATACTGCGGGTCGGCGGGATTTTTTTCGATCTTGCGGCGGATGTTCGCCATGTTGACGCGCAGGATCTGATTGTCCGCCTTTGCCTTTGGGCCCCAGATCTCCTTGATGAGGAAATCGTAGGTCAGCACCTTGCCCGCGTACTTGCCGAGCAGCGCCACGATCTTGAACTCGTTGAGCGTGAGATGCACGTCCGTGCCGTCGACAAGGACGTGGTGTTTGTCATAGTCGACCGTCAGTCCCCCGACGGTGAATTTGCCGGACTGCGCGATGCTGCCGTTATCGAGCGAGGTGCGGGTGTGGCGGATCGCCGTGCGAATGCGGGCGAGCAGCTCAGATGTGCCGAACGGCTTTTCGATGTAGTCGTCCGCCCCCATGTCGAGCGCCGCGACCTTGTCCTGCTCGTGCGTGCGCGCGGAGACCACGACCACCGGAAGATTGGACCACGAGCGCACCTCACGCAGAATATTCATCCCGTCCATGTCGGGCAGTCCCAGATCGAGCACGATCAGGTCGGGGCAGTGCGAGGTGATCATGGAGATCGCGTGTGCACCGGTCTCCGCGATCAGAACGTCATAGCCGTTTGCCGCGAGTACTGTGGAGATAAAATTGCTGATATTCTGCTCATCCTCGACGATGAGGATCTTATCCTTCAGCTTCATTGCCGTCACTCTCCTTCATCGGCAGATAAAATCGGAAGCACGCCCCGCCCGAGGGCGGGTTTTCCGCGCTCATCCGCCCGCCGTGCGCCCTGACGATGGTATTGCACACGGAAAGACCAATGCCCATATTGCGCTTCATATCAAAATTGCTGCGCGACACCTGCGAAAGGCCGCCGTCGAAGATCGTGGCAAGCTTCTCTCTCGGGATGCCGCAGCCGTTGTCGGCGACGGAAAAGCAGGCATTCTCTCCCGCGCGGCTGACACTCAGCGAAAGCCGCGTCGCGCCCTCGCCGTGGATCACCGCGTTTTCCAGCAGGTTTAAGATGACCTGCTGAACGAGCGTCGCGTCCATCGGCACCATCAGCACCTCCTCCGGCACCTCCACGGAGACGTTCGCGTCGGGAAAGCGCTTGGAAAACTTCTGCACCGACGCCGCGACGATCTCCTCCACCGCCTCCGTCTCCGTGTGGAGGCTCGTCTGCTCGCCGCTGATGCGCGTGATCGAGAGGATGTTTTCAACCATCCGGATGAGCCACTGCGCGTCCTCGTTCACGTCCTGCAAAAGCTTCGTCTCCTGCTCCTTGGAGAAGCTGCCGTTGCTCTCCAAAATCGCCGCCGTGTTGCCGACGATGCTCGTCAAGGGCGTTCGGATGTCGTGCGACATCGCGCGCAGGAGGTTTGCCCGCATGGACTCCTTCTCCGTTTCCACGCGCAGCCGCTCCTGCTTTTTGATCTGCGTCGTCATGGCGCTGATCATCACGGAGACCGTGAGCATGGTCAGAAACGTGAGCGGATAGCCCGTCATCGTAAAGTTGAATTCCCAGTAGGGGAAGGTAAATACATAGTTGACGCAGATAACGCCGCAGAACGACGCGAAGATGCCCCAGAAATAGCCCTGCGTCCAGCGTGAGACCGCCGCGACCGCCAGGACGAACAGCAGGCTCACGTACCCGTCGCCATCGCTGATCCGGCGCAGCATCGCGCAGAAAATCACCGCCACGGCAAATACGCACGCCGTCAGGAGCGCGTCGAGCAGTGTGCGCGGAAATTTCCGCTTTTGCTGATCCATACCGCTCACGCTCCCTTCACTTTCAGTGCGCCGTTTTCGACTTGATTCGATTATAACACACAAAGCGCTAAATTGTCGCTAAAACTTTTTGGCGGGGGAAAATTTTTATGCAAAAGGAGCGAACGCCAAGCGGCGATCGCTCCTTTTACATAAAGGAAGAAGTGGATTTTCAGATCTTGCGGATGGTCACATTGGTGACGTTCGCCATGTTAAAGCCCGGCTCCTGCGCGATTGCCGCCATGATGGCGATCTTGACCGCGTCGGTCAAGCCGTCGGAGGGAACAGCGGGTGCGGCGGGAGCTACGGCGACAGGCTTGGGCTCTTCGGGCTTTGCCAGTGCGCCCATGACCTTGCCCATCAGCATAGTGAGGAAAATAATACAGGTCAGGCCCACAAAGGTGACGCCCATACCCATCAGACATACAAATGCGCCGGAAACTTCCATGATTTTACCGCTCCTTTTTCTGATCTGCTGTCATTATAGCGTCCGCATATCGGGTGGCAAGTGCTTTGCGGTGCTCTTTACGAAGCCTTTATAAAGTCCGCAGGTCTTTTAACGCGCAGTTAATCCGTCCTGCGTGCAAAGGAACAGGGACGGCTCTCGCCGTCCCTGTTGTCATTCGATTTGTGTGACGTACAGCGTGCCGTTTTCCACGCGGAATTTTACCTCCCTGTCCGCGAATTGCATCCCGTAGATGCGCTGCGGATCATCCTGATACTGTGGGCGCGGGTCCTGCGACAATACGCCGAGCAGCGCCGCTTGCTGCTCCTGCGGGAGCCTTTCGAGCAGCTCCGGCGGGCACTCCACGGCGACCGTCTCCTTCGGTGAGGGGGCGAAGCCGCCGCACGCATCGCTATGGCTGTCGGCGTACGGGAGGTAGGGTTTGATGTCATAGATCGGCGTGCCGTCCATCAGATCGGCACCCGAAACGTACAGCACGCTGCCAAACTCCGCGTCCTGCCCGACGCCCTCGAGCTTCACGCAGGAAAGTCCGATGGGGTTGGGACGGAACGGCGAGCGCGTGGCAAACACACCCATGCGCGTATTGCCGCCGAGCCTTGGAGGGCGCACGGTGGGCGACCAGTCCTCGCGCACAGCCTCGGAGAACTGCCAGATGAGCCACAGGTGTGAAAAGCCCTCGATGCCGCGCAGCGCGTCCGGATTGCGAAACTCCGGCTCGAAAACGACCGTCGCGCGAAGCTCCGGCACCAGTCCGCTCTGGCGCGGAATGCCGAACTTTGTCGGAAAGTCGCTGCGGATATGCGCGATGACCTTGATGCTGTGCTGTTCCATGACGTTACCTCATTCGCCTTTTTGCGCCGCGCACGGCGCAAATGAATTTGATCGTTTTTTGCGACGACATGCGCGTCACAAAAAACACCTTGAAGTTCACTTTAACTTCATCGGTGTGAGCGCCAGATAATCGTCGAGCGTGCCGTCGTTCATGCACACCTTGATGATCTCGCGACCAAGCGGGGAGAGCTCCTCGCAGTCAAACTGAGCGAGCTGCTCCTTGAAGAAATCGGTGAGGATCTTCGCGCCGGCGTCATAGCCCTCTGCGCCGAGCTTGGACTGCGTTTCGGGACGCAGGAAGGTCTGACGGATGAACTGGCCGTCGAGCTTCATTTCATCGAGCGCGTAACCGAACAGCGGGCAGCGGGCGGGAACAAGGTGCTTGGCGCGCACGGTGCCGATGTGGCGGGCAAGGTATTCGCGCGAGATCCACTCGCCCATGAAGCCGACGTGGTAGGCACCGATGTGCTGGTTGGGAATGAGCACGTTGAGCGTATTGGGGCTGTTCACGATCTGCTCAAGCAGCATATTCGCCTGCGTGACCTTCTTGCCCGTGCAGAACGGCCAGTAGGAGCCGACGCCCTCGGCCTTGAGTCCGCTGCCGGCGTTGACATCCGCGATGCTGGGGTTCTTGAAGCCGCGCGGGGATACCAGTCTCCACAGCCACGCGATGGAGGCGGGAACGACCTGCAGCATACCCATCACGCCGTAGTTCGGATCCTTTGCGGTGGACGGCGGCATACGCACACCGAAGCTGCGCACATGCACCTCGATCGGCTCGTTGCTCGGCACGATGCCGGAGATCATGTCGCGCGGAATGATGACGCGCGGGTTGGTGCAGGGCTTACCGTTGGACTCCAGAACGTGTTCCCAGATAAGGCAAGTTGAACCGGGGGTTCCGTCCATATTGAAAAACTCCAGCGGGCGGGGCGGATGAATGCTGATGCGCTCATACTCGGGGTTGTTGCCGTAGGCATTCACGCCGTCCATGCGCAAAAACCAGCCGTCCTCCGCGTCCACGATGTGCAGTCTGCCGCTCTCCTTGTCCTGTATCTTCGCGTAGGCGCACGCCATATCGTCCGCAATCGGGCGGATGGAGCAGGACTCGCCGAGCGTCATATAGTATTTTTCACCTGTGACCGTGTGCGTGCCGATGAGCAGGCGGTCATCCTCCTCGCGGTGGAAGTCCTCAAGCATCTCGCTTTTGCCGCCGCCGGACGCACCCTCGTGCATGAACACGACCTCGTTTTCATACGGCGTTTCGAGCATCGCCGCACTCGTGTGGCAGCAGATCCAGCCCTCCTGCTCACCGATGTCGAGCAGAATTGAGAATACGCCCTTTTTGGCGCTGGGGCCGGGATAGAGGTTATAGGAAAAGACCTCGTGCAGTTCTTTGCTGCGGTTGTGCACGACGACCTGCTTGCCCTCAAAATGCGTGTGACGGAACGGCGGGGCAACGTAAATAATAGAGCGCGGGGTGAAGGGCTCGGAAATATCGGAGATGCTGACGAAGCCCTGCATATTGGCAAGCGACAGTGCGAAAAACGCAGCGTTCGTCGGACAGATCATCAGGCTCATGCTGCCGTAGGTCAGTCCGCCCGCCATGAAGGGCAGAAGCAGCACCTGCTGTTTACTCAGCCAGTCGAGCGTCTCCTGCCGGAGCGTGCTGAATTCATAGCCGAAGCGATCACTGAAGCGCGGCTTGTCGGTCGGCAGATCGTCGCCGATGACCATGCAGTTCGGCTCGCGCCGGCGCATATAGTCCTCCATGAAGTTGACGACAGCGCCGTTCTTGCAGCGCACAACCTCCGCCTCCTTCACGGTGCCGCGTCCCTCGATGGGGTAAACGACGTCGTAGCGGGACGTGTGCGTGGGGCCGTAAGCCATCTCTTCGAGTTCCTCGCGGGTCTCGGCGTAGGCGATGTACTTGCACTTTTTGAGCGCCGCGGCAACATCGTCAGCCAGATTGAATTTTGCAAAGTGGTTGTCAGTAAACATACAAATACCTCCCAGTGTAACTTGTGCATCTACCTATTTTATGTATCCTGCTGTGTTTCTTATCCTTTTCCCGTTATCAACCGCAGAAAAAAGAT
>R20__coassemble_915_pt1 | contig 19346 bp, 19 predicted proteins | sample R20__metabat2_high_PE_036 | metagenome-assembled genome bin R20
AAATTTGTAAAAGAACTATTTAACATGGATAAAAATAGAACTATAATACATATGTTGACATACGGACATCGAGCTATGCCCGCAAGCCAAACTTATATTTCTTGAAAGGGAGAGAAAAAGTATGGTTAGTTTCTTTGTATGTCTGGCGATCCTGATCGGAGGCTATTTTACCTACGGTAAATTCGTCTCCAAGACTTTCGGCCCGGATGACCGCGAAACGCCCGCTGTCACGATGGAAGACGGCGTGGACTATGTGGTGATGCCGAGCTGGCGTATCTTCCTCATTCAGCTGTTGAACATTGCCGGTCTAGGCCCCATCTGGGGTGCTGTCGGCGGCGCCATGTGGGGTCCCGCGGTGTTCCTTTGGATCACCTTCGGTACCATTTTCGCCGGTGCTGTCCATGACTTTGCCTCCGGCTTCATGTCCATGCGCAACAAGGGTCTGAGCGTTTCCGAACTGACCGGTATCTACATGGGCAACGTGATGAAGAACATCATGCGTGTGTTCTCCGTCGTGTTGCTGTTCATGGTCGGCGTCGTGTTCGCGGTCGGCCCTGCGGGACTTCTGTCCTATTTGTGCGGTCAGAGCGGCTCCACCGGTATGCTGACGAACAAGACCTTCTGGCTGACGGTCGTGTTTGTCTACTTCTTTATCGCGACCTTCCTTTCCATCGACAAGATCATCGGTAAGATCTATCCGCTGTTCGGCATCTGCCTGATCGTCATGGCAGTCGGTGTCGGCATCGGTATCTTCACCAACGGCTACACCATCCCCGAGATCCTCCCGCTGCGCAATATGCATCCCGCCGGCACCTCCATGTGGCCCGGAATGTTTATCTCCGTCGCCTGCGGCGCGATCTCCGGCTTCCACTCCACGCAGTCCCCGATCATGGCGCGCTGCTGCAAGAGTGAGAAGATGTCCCACAAGATCTTCTACGGCGCGATGGTCTGCGAAGGCATTATCGCTCTCGTTTGGGCGGCTGCCTCCTGCGCCCTGTTCCCGATCTCTGCCGAAGGCACGATGACCGGTCTGCAGGAAGCCATGGCTGTCGGTCAGTCCGGCTGTGTATACAACATCTGCGCCACCACGATGGGTGGTATCGGTATCGTCCTTGCGATGCTCGGCGTCATCGCCTGCCCGATCTCTTCCGGCGACACGGCGTTCCGCAGCGCCCGTCTGACCCTTGCCGACTGGCTCAAGATCGACCAGAAGGATTGGAAAAAGCGCCTGTATCTGACGGTTCCTCTGCTTGGCTGCGGCGTTCTGGTCTCCCAGCTTGACTATACCGCTATCTGGAACTACTTTGCCTCCACCAACCAGATCCTTGCCATGATCGTTTTGTGGACCGCCTCCATGTATCTTGTCAAGAACGGCAAGAAGCCCTACATCACTGTCATCCCCGCCACCTTCATGAGCGCTGTCACGATGACCTTCTGCTTCAAGAGCCCGCTGTATTTCGGCGGCATTGCCGCTCTCGCCGGCGCTGCTGACGTGATCGGCCTCGTGCTTGCGGCCGCGTTCCTCGCACTGTTCATTGTCAAGGCGAAGAAGGCCACCGTCGAGACGCTTGCCAAGTAAAATAAGCAGGAAAGGTAAAGGATCCTCGTATGTACATCGCGCCAAGACCGCTGTCAAAAGCTGTGATCGAAGCCTCTGAGCTTCGCAAAGACAAAACGGAAGCCCGCAAGTATGACGACTGCGGACTCGGTAAAAAAGCGCTGTATCTCGGCGCGATGGGCATAAGCTGCGTCCGCTACATCCCGCTCACACAGATCGAGCGCGTGTATAAGAGACTTGCCGTGTCCAAGGGCTTTTTTGAACAGGGGAAGGTCTACGGTACGCTTTGCTATCTTGTCATCCGCTATGACGGCAGGGAAAAAGCCGTGCGCTTTACGCATGAGGAGGACATCAACCTGCTGCTGCACCAATTTGTGGACGAAACGGATATTCCGGTCGGAAAACCGTAAAACGAAAATGAACGGCGCATTCGCGCCGTTCATTTTTTTATCGGAAATAGACCTTGTCCCACTCGGCGCTGCCGATGAATAGCGGCGGCTCGATGGTCAATCCCGCCCTCCCGCCGCGCCGCGCTTCCACGAGGACGAGCGAGGGAACATCCCCCGACTGCACGAAGCGCAGCCGCTTCGGTTCCATGCCGCGGCCGCGCAGAGCGCAGAAAAGATCGACCAGCCGCTCGGGGCGATAGACGAGCGCGAAGCGCCCGCCCCAGCGCAGCACGCGCTTCGCGGCGGCACAGACGTCATCGAGCGTGCAGTTTGCTTCCTCCCGTGCGGTCTGACGGGAACTGTCCGGTGCGCTCGCGCCGCTGCCCGCTTTGAAGTACGGCGGGTTGCACACGGCGTAGTCCATCGTCCCCGCGGCGGGGAGAACGTCGCGAAGGTCGCCGCGATACCACTGCGCCGTCCAGCCGTTTGCGGCAAACGTGCGCTCGGCAAGCGTCATCGCATCGCTTTGCAGCTCTACGTTGTGCAGCGTCAGCGTACCATTTCGCGCCATGAGCAGCGCACCGAGCAGTCCCGTGCCGCAGCCGAGATCGCACACGCGGTCGCCGCCCTTCGGCGCGGCAAAATACCCGAGCGCGAAGCTGTCCGTCGACGGGGCGAAGAGGTCGGTATCAAAAAAGAAGCAGGGGCCGCCGTCCCACAAAAAATCCTGTCGGAGCATAAAACCCTCCATAAAACAAAAAACGCGCCGTGCGGCGCGTTTTTTTGTTGCTTTGATTAAGCCTCGGCGATCGCGCCGTTGGGGCAGACGTCAACGCAGGTGCCGCAGCTGAGGCAGGCGTTTTCGTCGATCTGATACTGGGCATCGCCCTGAGCGATGGCGCCAACGGGGCAAGCATCGGAGCAAGCGCCGCAGCTGACGCAGGCGGAACTGATTTTGTAAGCCATGTGAGTACCTCCATAAGTATTTTGTTGCACTTTCATGCAATCTTCTAAGTGCATTGTACCATGAAAGTATGAAAATGCAAGAGAAAGTATGCAGGAAAATTCTGATTTTCGACAAAAAATTTGCCCGCTGCGTTTCGTTTTAACGCTGTTTTTGAACTTTTTGTTAATTGGTCAAGGAAGGTCAAAAAACATATTGACATTTTGGCGGCGTGCGCTATACTACACTCAAACGTCAAAGAAAGTCAAACTTGCAGGGGGGACGAGACTATGGGCATCAGCGACATCATCGCCGAATTTATCCGCGCGGAGCTGGAGGACAGCGACGTGCTGGAATTGCAGCGCAGCGACCTTGCCGAGCGGTTTCACTGTGTACCGAGCCAGATCAACTACGTCATGTCAACGCGCTTTTCGCCGGAGCACGGCTATATCGTTGAGAGCCGGCGCGGCGGCGGGGGCTATATTCGTATCTCCCGCGTGCGCGTTGACCGGCCGACGCTTTTGATGCACTTCATCAACTCCATTGGGCAGGAGATCGACCTGCCGAGTGCGCTGGCGATCGTGGAAAATCTCGAGGGGGCGGATGCGATCTCGCAGGACACGGCAAATATTTTGCGCTTGGTGCTGGGAGATACGGCGCTTCGTACCGTGCCGCGCGTAGCGCGTGACGCGCTGCGTGCGGATCTGATGCGCCAGGTACTCATCCACTGCGTTTAATTATGGCAAAAGGAGGCAATCATAATGAAATGTGAACACTGCGGCAGAAATGACGCGACCTTTTATTACCGCTCCAACGTCAACGGACGCGTGAGCGAAGCGCACCTGTGTGAAGAGTGCGCCTCGGCACTCGGCTACCGTACCGAGCTGAGCGGCGCGTGGGACGATCTCTTTTCACTGTTGCCGCGCGTCGTGGGCGGCGAGGACTTTGCTCCCTCGTTTACCCCGGCGGCGCGCCGCACGCTGCATATTCTGCCGAGCGAAGAGGAACATGAGCAGCCGCTGCTTTCGGCTGAGGAGCAGCGTGCGCTGCGCCGCGAGCGTGAGAAAAACGCGCTGCACATCGCGCTCGATGAGGCTTTGGAGCAGGAGGACTATGAGCAGGCGGCGAAGCTGCGCGATGAGCTCAAGCGTTTGGAGGATTGAGAGTTCCCACATAAGGGGGAAGGAGTGGAATATGAACGAAAGAAAATTTTCTCCGCGTGCGGAGAATGTACTGCGCGGGGCGCAGGAGGCGGCGGGCGAGCTGGGACACGGCTACGTCGGCTGCGAGCATCTGCTGCTGGCACTTTTGCGTGAGGAGGGCGGAAACGCCTACCGTGCGCTGATTGAAACAGGCTTAACCGAGCGGATGATGCGCGATCTGATCGTGCGTACTGTCGGACGCGGCATGGCGGAGACGGCGCCGACGCAGGGACTGACACCGCGCGCCCGCAGCACGGTGGAACTTGCCGTGGGCGAGGCTGCCCGTGCGGGAAGCCCCATCATTGAGACGGAGCACCTTCTCATGGGACTGCTGCGTGACGGCAGCAACATGGCGGTGCGTCTGCTCACGACCGCGGGTGTGGATAGTAAGAAGCTCTACGCCGCTGTTGTACAGAAAAGCGGCGAGGCACCGCGTACCGCGGCAAAAAGCAGCCGCCCGATGCGAAGCGAAAGCAAGAACGGCAAGGGACTTTCAGAATTTACGCGCGACCTCACCGCGATGGCGCGCGAGGGCAAGCTCGACCCTGTGATCGGGCGCGAAAAGGAGATCGAGCGCACCGTTCAGATCCTATCGCGCCGCACGAAGAACAACCCCGTGCTCATCGGTGAGCCGGGCGTCGGCAAGACCGCCATTGCCGAGGGGCTGGCGCAGAAGATCGTTCTCAGCGACGTACCGGAGGAGCTGCAAGATAAGCGGCTGCTGTCGCTCGACCTCTCGGGTATGGTCGCAGGGACAAAGTACCGCGGCGAGTTTGAAGAGCGCATCAAGGGTCTCATCGACGAGGTGAAGCGCGACGGTAGCGTCATCCTCTTCATCGACGAGCTGCACACCATCGTCGGCGCGGGCAGCGCCGAGGGTGCGGTGGATGCGGCAAACATCATCAAGCCCGCGCTCGGCCGCGGCGAGATCCGCGTCATCGGTGCGACGACGCTCACGGAGTATCGCAAGTATATCGAAAAGGACGCCGCCCTCGAACGCCGCTTCCAGCCCGTGACCGTCGGGGAGCCGACGAGCGAGCAGACATTGGAAATCCTTAGGGGACTGCGTGATAAGTACGAAGCGCACCACCATCTCACGATCACGGACGAGGCGCTTTCTGCTGCCGTTGAGCTGTCCCGCCGGTATATCAACGACCGCTTCCTCCCCGACAAGGCGATCGACCTGATGGACGAGGCGGCGTCACGCGTGCGTATGGAGGCGCAGGGTACTTCGCCGGAGCTCAAAGCCATCGAGGAAAAGATCGCGGCGCTTTCTAAGGAGAAGAATGCGGCGATCACCGCGCAGGACTATGAAAAAGCCGCGCAGCTGCGCGACATCGAGACAGACTACCGCGAGCAGGCGGAGCTGGAGCGCGAACGCCACAAGGCGCAGCTCGCCCAGAACTGCGGCAGCGTCGGCGAGGAGGACATTGCCTCTGTCGTCTCCGGCTGGACGGGCATCCCGGTAAGCCGCCTGACCGAGGACGAGAGCGAGCGCCTTTTGAAGCTGGAGGACACGCTTCATGAGCGCGTTGTGGGGCAGGACGAAGCGGTCAAAGCCGTGGCAAAGGCCATCCGCCGCGGGCGCGTCGGCATCAAGGATCCCAAGCGCCCCATCGGTTCGTTCCTCTTCCTCGGCCCCACGGGCGTCGGCAAGACGGAGCTGTGCAAGACGCTCGCCGAAGCAATGTTCGGCGACGAGGGTGCCATGATCCGCATCGACATGAGCGAATATATGGAAAAGCACACGGTTTCGCGGCTCGTCGGCTCGCCGCCGGGTTACGTCGGCTACGACGAGGGCGGGCAGCTCACCGAAAAGGTGCGGCGCAAGCCGTACAGCGTGGTGCTGTTCGATGAGATCGAAAAAGCGCACGAGGACGTGTGGAACATTCTGCTGCAAATCCTCGAGGACGGCGTGGTGACCGACGCGCAGGGGCGGCACGTGGATTTTAAGAACACGGTTATCGTCATGACCTCCAACGTCGGTGCGAAGAACATCACCGCGGCAAACGCAGCGTTCGGCTTTGCATCGGAGGAAAAGCAGGACGAGCACGAGCAGTTCGAGCGCGTAAAGGCCGCCGTCATGGCGGAGCTCAAGCGCACGTTCAAGCCGGAGTTTTTGAACCGCATCGACGAGACCATTGTCTTCCGCCGCCTGACGGAAACGGACATCGCCGAGATCGCCCGCCGGATGCTCAAGGGCACCGCCGCGCGCATCGCGGAGCTGGGCATCACCATCTCCGCCGACGATGCTGCCATCGAAAAGCTCGCCCAAACGGGCTTCGATCCCGATTACGGCGCGCGCCCGCTGCGTCGGCTCATCCGCAATCAGGTCGAGGACGCGGTCGCCGAGCAGCTGCTCGAAGGTACGCTCAAAAACGGCGACAGCGCGACCGTCACGGTGCGCGACGAGGCGCTTTGCATCACGAAGTAAGAAAACGGCAAGACGGCGTGAGCATTTGCTCACGCCGTCTTAGTTTACATAACGATCAATCAAATCCCCATAATCAGCGGCACGAGCAGCGCGCACGCAAGGCACGAGGCGACGCCGGTGGTGAAGGAGTAGGCGAGGGTCGGCGGCGTGCAGGAACGCTCCACGATCGGGAGACACACGTCCATCGCAGCGGTGCCGGGGACGGTGATTGCCTCAATGCAGCCGAACTTTTCGGCAAGAAGCGGCAGCAGAATGATGCCAAGCGTCTCGCGCAGGACATTGTGCAAAAACGAGATCGCGCCGGCGACCTCATAGCCCGCGCTGGCGATGACGCCGGGCGCCATCGTGTACCAGCCGAAGCCTGCGGCGATGGCAAGTCCCTCGCGCAGACTCAGTGGAGAGAGGAGGGCGTAGACCGCGCCGCCGAGCAGCGATCCGGCAACGGAGAACACGGGAACGAGCAGCACCGCCGGATTTGCACTTTTTAGAATGATGCCCAGCTTGCCGGCAAGCCCCATGCTGAAGCCGACGAATACCAGCATGATGCAAAGACCGATCACGATCCAGTCTCCGGACGCAGCCTCAAATGCGTCCACATCGGGAACGATACGGGGAATGAAGAAATACCCGACGAGCGTGCCGATCACGACCATCACAAAGATGGTCAGGGAGGTTTTCGTTCCCGAAACGTCCAGCTTCCGCCCGTCGGAGCTTTGCGTATCTTCCCGCGCGTCAGCATCGCCGACGGGGAGCGCGCGAGAGTTAATATGCATCAGCTTTCGCACGAGCGTTGCGCCGAGCATCGAAAAGACGACGACGAAAAGCGTGATAAGAACGGACTGTATGCCGATGGTGCGAAGTCCCGACGTGATTTCGCGGTTTGCGCCCATGCGCAGCCCCATGACGAACACGAGCAAAAAAACGGAGAGGTTCATCAGCGTGTCAACAAACGCGAAGCGGTCTGCGTACCGGCGCAGGCGGGACGCGATTAGATAGAAAACAATGGTAATCGACCAGTATAAGACGAGAAGTGCCATGGAAGAAGGCTCCCTTTCTTACATTATGCAAGTGCCTGCGCCCACGCGGAGTACTGCGCAATGCGCTTATCGCGCTCCGAGGCGTCCTTGCCCTGCGTGAGAATGTAGACTTTGATCTTCGGCTCCGTGCCGCTCGGACGCACGAGAATGATCGTGCCGTCGGCAAGCGCGAAGCGCAGGACGTTCGAGCCACTCAGCTCAATGGGCGTGACCGCTCCGCTGACGCAGTCGGTCTCCGTGCCGCTTTGATAGTCGCGGCGGGTAACGACGCTGATGCCTGCGATCTCGCGCGGCGGGTCGTTACGCAGCGACGCCATCAGCTTTGCCATCTTTTCGATGCCGTCAAGCCCGGGCATGACGAGGTTGTGCGTCTTTTCCCCGTACCAGCCGTACTTTTCATAGAGGGCTTGCAGCGCGTCGAAAAGCGTCATGCCCTGCGCGTGATACCACGCCGCCATCTCTGTGAGCAGCAAACTCGCGGTGACGGCGTCCTTGTCGCGGACATAGTGGCCGATCATGTAGCCGTAGGACTCCTCGTAGGAGAAGATGACCGTGTTCGTGCCCGCGTTTTCGAGCTGACCCATCTTCTCCGCCATGAACTTGAAGCCCGTGAAGGTGTCATAGCAGGCGACGCCGTTGCTTTCTGCGACCTTGCGCGCCATCTCGGTGGTGACAATGGTTTTGAGCGCGGCGGCGTTCGCGGGGAGCTTCCCCGCGCGCTTCATCGCACCGATGAGATAGTCGAGCAGCAGCACGCCCGTCTGATTGCCGGAGACCGGCTGGAAAGCACCGTCATGGTCGCGCACGAGGATGCCGACGCGGTCACTGTCCGGGTCGGTGCCGAGGATGAAGTCGGCATTGTGTTTGTTCGCAAGGTCGACGGCGAGGTAGAAGCCCTCCGGATTTTCGGGGTTAGGGGAGGCTACCGTGGGGAAATTGCCGTCAATGACCATCTGCTCGGGTACGCAGATGAGGTGCTTGATGCCGAGCTTGGTGAGCGCCTCGGGTACGAGCTTGTGACCGCAGCCGTGGAACGGGGTGTAGACCATCGTGAAGTCGTCCGCGACCTTTTTAACGGTTTCATAGTCGTTGACCATGCTCATGACGTTTGCCATGAAGCGGCGGTCGCAGTCCTCACCGAGCAGCGTGATGAGACCATTTTCCACGGCTTCATCATAATCCATCGACTTCACGCCCGTGAAAATGTCAATTTTTGTAAGCTCGTCGGCGATCGCGGCGGCCTTTTTCGGCGGGAGCTGCGCGCCGTCCGACCAGTAGACCTTGTAGCCGTTGTACTCCTTGGGATTGTGGCTGGCGGTGACGTTCAGCCCCGCCTGACAGCCGTATTCCCGCACGGCGAACGACAGCTCCGGCGTCGGGCGCAGCGACTCGAAGAGATACACCTTTACGCCGCTTCCCGCCATCACGCACGCGGCGGCGCGGGCGAATTCCTGTGAGTGGTTGCGGCAGTCCATACAGATGGCGATGCCGCGCGCTTTCGCGTTCGCGCCCTCGGCGCAGATCACGTTGGCAAAGCCCTGCGTCGCCCAGCGGATGACGTGGCGGTTCATGTGGTGCAGACCGGCGAACATCGTGCCGCGCAGGCCCGCGGTGCCGAACTCTAAGGGTCCAAAGAAGCGGCTTTCCATTTCCTTTTCATCGTTTTGAATGGACATAAGCTCTGCGCGTTCCTCCTCACTCAGGGCGGGGGAGGCGAGCCAGCGTTCGTATTCTTTCCGGTAGGTCATGGTGATCCTCCTACTTGTGGTATTTCGTGCCGCTTTCGATCTGATAGGCACGGTAAATCTGCTCAAGCAGCATCACACGGAACAGGTGATGCGGAAACGTCATCGGCGACATGGAGAGTCGGAAGTCCGCCTTTTGCTTAATACTCGGGTGCAGGCCGAAGCTCGAGCCGATGAGGAACGTGAGCTGCGACGCCCCGCGCGAGGCGAACTGCTGCATCTTCTGCAAGAGCTGTATGCTGCTCAGCCCCGTGCCCTCCACGCACATGGCGATCAGCGCGCCGCCTTTGGGCAGCTTTTCCTCAATGAGCGCGGCTTCCTTCAAAAGCGACTGCTCGATCTCGGCGTCGCTCGGATCGTCCGAGAGCTTCTGCTCAGGAAGCTCCACGATCTCGAGCTTGCAGTGGCGCGAGAGCCGCTTCTGGTATTCGCTCACCGCCTGCATATAGAACGGCTCTTTCAGTTTTCCGACGCAAAGGATAGTGACTTTCCGCATAGATGTACCTCACTCATCGTGTCGCGCGGCGCGGTGCAAAGGCGCACGTTGTATCCGCGCTGCTGCAGGGCACGCAGAACGGTATATTCCGCGGCGGCGGGGGTGTTGTTTTCGGCACTCAAGTGCGCGAGCAGGATGTCGCGCGTGCCGCGGCGCACGCTGTCCACGGCGAATTCCGCCGCCTGCGCGTTGGACAGGTGTCCGTGTCTGCCGGAGATGCGCTTTTTCAGATAGTAGGGGTACGGCCCGTTTTGCAGCATATCCACGTCGTGATTGGCCTCGAGCAGCAGCGTGTCCACGCCGAGCAGCGCATCGTAGGCGTCGCTTGTGACGAAGCCCGTGTCGGTGAGAAAGCCGAGCGAGCCGTCCTCGCAGTCGAGCCGGTAGCCGACGGGGTCGGCGGCGTCGTGCGAGGAGGGAAAGGTGGTCACGTCGAACGCGCCGAGCGTGAAGCGCTCGCCCGCGTCGAAAATGCGAAGTGAAGCTCCGGCAAAGCCGAGCGACTGCGCCGTACCGCGGCTGGCGTAAGTGGGGACGGCGCACTTTTTGCACAACGTCTGCAAGCCCCGGACGTGGTCGACGTGCTCGTGCGTGATGAGGATGCCGTCAAGCATATCAAGTGAAAGTCCCGCCTCCGCGAGTGACTGCGCGATGCGTTTTGCGGAGATGCCCGCGTCGATCAGAAGAGCCGTATTCTGTTGCCGTACCAGCGCCGCGTTGCCGCTTGAGCCGCTGGCGAGCGTGAAAAGTTCCATGTGTCTGTTCCTCTGCTCCGCGTTTTTGCGGAGTATTCTCTTTTCTCAACACAAAATCATATCACAATGCGCAGCAGTAGTCAAAACAAAAAGCCCTCACAAGAGGGCTTTTTGGCGTATTCAAATTTTATCCGATCTGCTTGGCGGCGACTTCATCCTCCGCCTCGACGCATTCGATCCTTGCGCCGATGGCGCGCAGCTTTTCGATGATGTCCTCATAGCCGCGCTCGATATACTGTACGTTCGTGATCTCGCTCGTGCCGTCGGCAGCAAGTGCGGCGATGACCATGGCAGCGCCCGCGCGCAGGTCGAACGCCTGCACGTTCGCCGCGTGGAGCTGCTCCACGCCTTCGACGACGGCGGTGCGCCCGTCCACGCGAATCTGTGCGCCCATGCGCGTCAGCTCGCCGACGTAGCGATAGCGGTTGTCCCACACGCCCTCGGTCACCATGCTTGTGCCCTCGGCGAGCGCAAGGACGGTGGTGATCTGCGGCTGCATATCGGTGGGGAAGCCGGGGTAGGGAAGCGTCTTGACATTCGCGCGCGTGAGCTTGCCCGCGCGGCGGACGAGCAGCGTGTCGTCCTCCTCCTCGACCTCAACGCCCATCTCCTGCAGCTTCGCGGTGATACAGTCCATGTGCTTGGGGATGATGCCCTTGATGAGCACCTGACCGCCCGCGGCGGCGACAGCCGCCATATAGGTGCCGGCCTCGATCTGATCGGGAATGATGGCGTAGGTGCCGCCGTGCAGCTTCTCTACGCCGAAAATGCGGATGGTGTCCGTACCGGCGCCCTTGATGTCGGCGCCCATGGAGTTTAAGAAGTTGGCAAGGTCGACGATGTGCGGTTCCTTGGCGGCGTTCTCAATGACCGTGGTGCCCTCTGCCAGCGCGGCAGCCATCATGATATTCATCGTTGCACCCACGGAGACAACGTCGAGATAGATGTTGGCACCTTTCATGTGGCCGCCCTCGGCACGGGCGCAGATGAAGTCGCCCTCGTGCACCTCGGCGCCCATGGCGACAAAGCCCTTGACGTGCTGGTCGATGGGGCGCAAACCGCCGAAATTGCAGCCGCCGGGCATCGAAACCTCGGCCTCACCAAAGCGGCCGAGCAGTGCACCGATGAGATAATAAGAAGCGCGAATCTTGTGGGCCAACTCCTGCGATACCTGCGTGGTGGTGATGCGGCGGCAGTCGATCTCCACGTCGGTGCGGTTAAGGAAACGGACGGAAGCGCCGAGCTGCTCCAAAATCTTCAAAAGCGCGGTCACGTCCGAGATCTGCGGGATGTTTTCGATGCGGCACACCCCGTCCACCAGAAGGGCGGCGGGAATGATGGCAACGGCGGCATTTTTCGCACCGCTGATCTGGACTTCGCCAAAGAGCGGCTGACCGCCCTGCACGATATATTTCGTCATAAAATACTCCTTGCTCAGAGGGTACATATCGTATTATTTACATAATATATAAATAACATACCATAATGAACTAGAGAAATCAATGGATATATGCAAAAAATTATAAAAATACAAAATATTGCTTCATTCTCGGGTAATCTCACCGGTTACGGAATTAACATAATATTCGCTGACATCGGTCATGATGTGCCATGCGGGAACAAGTTTTGCGCTCGCAGCGGAGCTTTGCAGCAGGTAACCGTTTTCAAGATATATAATTTGCGTACAGACGAGGCCGTTGGTGTTGCGGTAGTCGAGGAAGCGCACCAGCGCGGAGATCGCGTCCATGCCGTCCGCACTCTTAGCGAGTGTGACAGAGGGCAGAAAACTGCCGGAAACGGAAATGAGAGTGCCGTTTTCGAAGGTAAATATCAGCGGCGCATTCAGAATTCTTGTATTGTCCATTTCGCGCACGGCACCTAATGTGCCGTTGCCGGTGATGCTGAGCGCGGAGATGTTCGCATAGAGCTGATAGCTAAAATCAGAGAGGATGCTGCGCAGAAACTCAAAAGGATCTTCCACGGGGCAATCCAAGCTGCCGTCGACCGCACCGTTTGCGCGGAAGCGGAGAAAACCGCGCTCGCTTTCATAAACGGAGCTACCGCCGGTGCTGCGCGCTGCCGCATCCTCGCCGAGAAGTGCACGTGCAAACATGGCTTCAGCGTCAGCATCGTGCGACAGCTCGGCGGTGGGTAAGGACACGTTGCCCGGCAGGAGCGAGGTGTCGAACGCGATGCCGTTATCGGTCAGCAGCAGCGAGAGCTGCTCTACAGAGCGCTCATAGGCGACGCGCTCCTGATTTTGACGACCGAGGAGCAGCACGAGCAAAAAGGCGTTCACCAACGCCAAGATCACGATAATGATGTTCTTGATGCGCGAAGTTTTCATGAGCGCTGCTCCTTTCTGAAAAGTTTAGTTTGGCAGCCAGCTCACGCCGACGCTGTCGGCTCCGCTGTCAACGTAAAAGGCGGACAGCTCGCTGCCGGCGTGGCTTTTCCGCGTGATGGCGGCAGCCTGCCGGATGGGCAGCAGAAGCGCGGGAACGTCGGTGAGCGCGTAGCTGCGAAAATGCAGGGAAAAGGCGGTGATGCTGCGCCCCTCCACGGTGACGGAGACAGCGTGCGAACCGTCGGCAAAGCGCAGCGGCGTACCGCCGATCACATAGTCGAGCGTGACGGTGCAGCCCTTGGCATTTTCCTCAACACTGCTCAAGTACAGGGAAGCTGCCCCGCAGCTCCCTTGCAGAAGCGTGGAGGTAAGCCGCTGCGCGGCGGAAACAGATTCGGTCAGACTGGCAACGGAGCGATCCGTGGAGACGGTATAGAGCGCGCCGGCTTCGGCGGTGCCGCTGCGGTAGGTGACCGTCCCGTCCGCGGTGATGCGCAGCGTGCCGTAGGCTTCGCGCACAACGGTGGTGCCGGAGGACTCGGTGTAGCGGTTTTCCGTGTGCGGGTTGAATTCGGCAAGGCGCAGCAGCTCGGAAAGATCCGAGGAGAGCGAGCCGGATGCCGAAAGCATATAGCGCGTCGTAGGTGTCCCCATAATCAGCGTAAAGGGGGAAAGCGCGTCGTAGGCATCTCCCTCAGCGAGGGCAAAGTCTGTGTTAGTTCCCTCAAGCGAGCTTAAAAATTCCGTCAGCACCGTGCTTTGCAGTGCGGTGGAAAAGGTATAGCAGGTGCCGTTCTGATCGAGCAGATACAAGCTCGCCGTGTTTCCGATAGAGCAGAGAAGCGCGCGGCGCACAAAGACGGTGTGTGAAATGGGGGCGCTTGTTCCCAGCGTGTCGCACAGGATCTCAAGCGGAAACCCCGTGGTGAAATCGTAGTAAATTCCGGTCTTTTCCAGCGCGGTGAGAAAAGCATCTTCGGTGGAGGGAACCATCGCGCCGACAGAGCCGAGCGCTTCGCCGAGAAGCGAGCCCGCGCGGCTGAAGCTGTCATCCGCCATCGTCATCGCATCAGCGCCGCAGCGGGTGTACTCGCCGGTGTAAACGACGCGCACCGGTGCGGTAAGACCGCTGAGCTCGACCTCGGTCTCGCCGCCGGGGGACGGTTTGGCAGAGAAAAGATTCCCCGCAAGCTCGGACAGCGTCTGATCGGCAAACGCACCGAACAGGGGCGTTTTGAGCAGGAGAAATGCAGCCGAGAGAGACAGGAGAATGATGGCAAGATTTTGCAGGCGATTGATAACAGCACTTTTTTTATCCATGCGATGCCTCCCCGACGTTTGTCTGCGTGATGGGAAGCACTAAACGCACCGTTGTGCCGGGACCGGGACGATCCACGAGTGAGAGGGTGCCGTTGTGCCGCTGGACGATCTCGGTGGCGATGGAAAGGCCCAGACCGGTGCCGCCGGATTCACGCGAGCGTGCCTTATCGACGCGGTAGAAACGCTCGAAAATGCGCTCACGGTCAGCCTCGGGAATGCCGATGCCATCGTCCGCGACCTCCATCCAGACCTTGTCGCCGTCGTCGCCCGCGGTGACGCGGATATGTCCGCCGTCGGGCGTATATTTGACCGCGTTGCCCAGCACGTTGAGCATGACCTGCTCAAGCCTGCCGCGGTCGCCCATGATAAGGGGAAGATTTTCAGAGTATTCGTGCGTCAGCTCGTGGCCGTGGCGGCGCGCCTCCAGCTCGATGGAGCGGAGTACCGCGTCGATGGCGGCGGCAAACGGGAAGCGTGCCATATTCATCTCGCTGCGGCCGGAGTCGAGGCGCGAGAGCGTGAGCAGATCCTGCACGATATGCGTCATGCGATCCGTCTCGCTGATGACAACGTCGAGGAAGCCGTCCTCTGTTTCGCGCGGCAGCTCTTCGCCCGCCTCGCGGATGGTTTCGGCGTAGGAGCGGACGTTGGTGAGTGGGGTGCGCAGCTCGTGGGAGACATTGGCGACGAACTCCTTGCGCCGCTCCTCGGTCTTTCGCTGCTCAGTCACGTCGTGCAGCACGATCAGCACACCGCCGCGCTCTTCATCGGAAAACGGCGCGAGGTAGGCTTCCACGCTGCGTTCGCCGACTGTCAGCTCGGACTCGAGGAAGTCACTGCGCTGGAGGGAAAGCACGCGCTCAAACGGAAATAGCGGCTCGAAAATTTCATTGTAGCGGCAGTCTTCGGGATTGCGGTCAAGCAGCACCGCGGCGGCGGGATTGCAGTGGATCAGCGCACCGCTGCCGTCGTAGGCGACCACACCGTCGGTCATGTGCAGAAAGAGCGTGTCGAGCTTGCTGCGTTCGTTTTCCACGGCGTCGAGCGTCTCGTGCAGGACGGATGCCATGTCGTTGAAGGTCGTCGTCAGAATGCCGATCTCGTCCGTGGATTCTACGGCGAGTGTCTCGTTGAAGTCGCCGTTGGCGATGCGCTCGGCACCCTCAGTCAGTTTCTCAATCGGGTCGATCATCGTTTTGGCAAGCAGGAACGAGAGCATCACGGAGACGAGGAGACCGACAAGCATTGCCTGGAGGATAATGAGCAGCAGCTCGGAATTCAGAGAGGAAACCGTGCTGCGGTTGTCGCGGATGTAGATGATGAAGCTGTTGTCCCCGCCCGAGATGGGAATGGCAACGTCCATGTAGTTTGCGGAAATGTCGCTCTCGTCGCCGACCTCCCCGTTGCGGGCGGCGAGGATGTTTTCCGTCTGCTCAAGATGATCGCCGCTGTCCTCGTCGCTGCCGGTGAGGAATGCGCCGGTCTTGGCGTCGAGAATGTAGTAGTTGCGGCTGCGCCCGTCGATGCCGAGTGTACCGGAGTAGGTCTCGAGCATGGATTGGATGCGCTCTACACCGTCCTCCTGCGCGGCCTCCGAGCGGAGCGCCTGAACAAAGGAAGCGTTGCCCTCGCCGAACGTCTCGCTGACCTGCGCGTAGAAGTCGTCGATATAAAAGCTGGTCACGCCGGTAATGAGAAACGCGCCCACGACCGCCATCAGCGACGTCACGAGCAGCAGCATGATCATCACGAGCTTCATGTGCAGACTGCGAAACATAAAGAGCGGCTCCTTTCCGTTGAAATTTGAACGTGTTTACGCGTTTGCGGAGAAGTAGTAACCGACGCCGCGGCGGGTGAGGATGTAGACGGGGGAGGCAGGATCGTCCTCGATCTTTTCACGCAGCCGCCGCACCGTCACGTCCACCGTGCGCGCATCGTCGCCGATGTAGCCGTAGTTCCAAACCTGCTCCATCAGATCCACGCGGGAAAAGACCTTGCCGGGGTGGCTTGCCAAAAACGTGAGCAGTTCATATTCGCGCTGCGTCAGGTCAACGGGCGTGTTGTTCTTATAGACCTGATAGCACTCGGTGTTGATCGTGATGCCGCCGCCGGCGCTCATCGCGGCTTCCTCGGGCGCAGATACAAGCATCGCTGTGCGGCGGATGTTCGCCTTCACGCGTGCCATCAGCTCACGCATGGAAAAGGGCTTGGTGATGTAGTCGTCCGCGCCGATCTCGAGGCCGAGGATCTTATCCTCCTCCTCTTCACGCGCGGTGAGAATGATGACGGGGGTGTTGTTCCCCTCGCCGCGCAATGCCTTGCAGACCTCGAAGCCGGTCATGCGCGGCATCATCACATCGAGCAGAATGAGATCAGGACTTTTTTCGTGCGCGGCGGCGAGTCCTGCTTCGCCGTCATAGGCTTCCAGTGTTTCGTAGCCCTCGCGTTGAAGATTAAAGCGGATAATGTCCACAATGCTTTTTTCGTCCTCCACGATGAGAACGGTCTTTTTTCCATCCATCAGGCAATTCCTCCTTAGACTGTGTCCCTCTTTTACTCTGCTATATCGGCCGGCAGGAGCGTGTCGGTGTAAACACCGGAGACGCCGGTGGCGAGCAGAGAATTTGCTCCGTCCGCATCGTTGACGGTGTGTACATAAACGCGGATGCCGCGCCAGTTGGCGATGGAGTAGTAGTCCGGCGCATCGTCCGTCCACCAGTAGTCCGACATCGTGATGCCCATGATGCCGTGTTCCTGACAGAAGATCGCCTGCCGGCGGAAGCTGTCCTCCGTGCCGTCAAAACCGGAGTTGTAAAGCGTGAAGATGTAGTGCGGGAAATGATAGAGATTGTCCACCACCGAGAACATCAGCGTGGTATATACCTGAACGACCATACGGTCAAAGAGGTAGGTGAGGCCGGTCTCGTATGCGTCATTCAGCATAGCGCGGAACTGGCGTGTCACTTCTTCTTCGTTGATGAACTTGGTGTCGGTGACGATGCAGATGTCGGGATACTGCTCCATCAGATACAAAAGATCGCGGAAAGACAAAGGCGTGTATTTCCCGCTGATGGGTTTGGCAAGGAATTCCTCCAACGTAGGGATGCTCGTCTCGCTCACGTCCTCCTGCAGTCCGGCGCGCCAGTCGTGGCGCAGCACAACGTGAGCGTCGCTCGTCATGCGAAGATCGGCCTCGAAAACGCGCACGCCGGCGGCATAGTTCTGCTCAAAGCCCTCCAGACAGTTGAGTACGGCTTCGCCGCCGATCGCGCCGAGCCCATGCGCGATGATGCGTTGGGAGGCAAGGATCTCCGGCGCGGACAGTTCTCCCGCAGGCGCGGCTTTTTGCTCTACGGTGGCGCTCTCCGGCGCAAGGACAGGCTGCCGGAGCGTATCAAGCTCACGCTGCGCTCTTGAGAGCGAGACGCTCTTGCTGACGGCAATAATCGTTGGAATGATAATCAGCAGGGCAAGAATCGCCAGATAGAGATGCTTGAAGAAGCGGACGCTTCCGATATAGGAGTTCTTTTTCACGACACAATACCCCAAAATACCTATAATTTAATTTATACTATCACATTTTTCAGGAAAAAGCTACTGCAAAATACGCAATTTGGGTAGAATAAAGCGAAGGAGCGAATAAAGCGAAAATTGTTACGTTTTTGTGACAGCCCTTGTGCGATGAAAACTTTTGTGCTATCATATCAATCCGTAGACCGTCCGAGAGGAGTTGATGCGCCGTGGCGGAGAAAAAGGGAATCAAGGTCATGGCGAACAACCGCAAGGCGTTCCACGACTATTTTGTCGAGGATAAAATCGAGGCGGGCATCGAGCTCAAGGGTACGGAGGTCAAATCCGTGCGCGCGGGCACGCTCAACCTCAAGGACAGCTATGTCATTGCAAAAAACGGCGAGGCGTACGTTCACAGTATGCACATCTCGCCCTACGACAAGGGCAACATCTTCAATCATGATCCCGACCGTCCCAAGCGTCTGCTGCTGCACAAGCGCGAGATCAACAAGCTCTATGCGCTCGTCAAGCAGGACGGATACGCGCTCGTGCCGCTGTCCGTGTATTTTAAGGACGCGCGCGTGAAGGTGGAGCTCGGCATCTGCAAGGGCAAAAAGAACTACGATAAACGCGAGGCGACCGCGCAGCGCGATGCCAGACGTGAGATGGACCGCGCGATGAAAGCGCGGTATTAAGGAGGAAAAAGACAATGGCAAATCCTGTTGTAACCATCGAAATGGAAGACGGCAAGGTGATGAAAGGCGAGCTGTATCCTGAGATCGCGCCCAACACCGTCAACAACTTCATCGCGCTGGCAAATTCCGGCTTTTATGATGGCGTGATCTTCCACCGCGTGATCCCCGGCTTCATGATCCAGGGCGGCGACCCCGACGGCGTCGGCACCGGTGGCCCCGGCTATGAGATCCGTGGCGAGTTCACCGCCAACGGCTTTAGGAACGACCTCAAGCACACGCTGGGCGTCCTGTCCATGGCGCGCACGATGATCCCCGACAGCGCGGGCAGCCAGTTCTTCATCATGGTCGCGGACGCGCCGCACCTTGACGGGCAGTATGCCGGCTTCGGCAAGATCACGGAGAACGCGCAGGCGGCGATCGACATCTCCCGCGTCAACCGCGATATGTTCACCGACAAGCCGAAAAAGCCGCAGACCATCAAGTCCATCCGCGTTGACACGCTCGGTGTGGATTATCCCGCACCGGAAAAAGTGTAAAAAATTTAACTGTTTCCGCACTTTTCGCGGTGTGCCGATGGCACACCGCTCACACGGGGGCGTACCGGTTTCGACGGGGGTGTGGAGGCAGGATAAGCGGGCGGTGGCGCCTGACCACCTTAAAACGGGCAACTTATAAATTAAAGAACAACACTAATACTGTTGCTGTAGCTGCCTGATTGCAGCTGCCGTCTGAACCGGAGAGGCCACAGGCCGGGGAAGGCGTCGTTGATGTGGCGGACGTGAGGCGCGAAAGAGTTGACGCGCCCATGCATCATGACTCTACTCAAGCGTAAGGTCTGTCAGGGGTCCTTGCGCGGAGGGAATGCTTAAATCCTGACTGCGCCCGGAGAAAGTCCTGTTAAAGCGCTTTCGGACG
>R20__coassemble_932_pt1 | contig 19095 bp, 7 predicted proteins | sample R20__metabat2_high_PE_036 | metagenome-assembled genome bin R20
ACAACTGAGACCGTCACCGTGAAGATCGACAAGACCGGCCCGACAGTCACCGCGACTTATTCCGGCACCTCCGGCACATGGGTGTACACGGCGCAGACGCTGTCGGCAAGCGCTGTCGGCGGCGCCTCCGGCACAACGATCTACTACAAGGCCGGCGCACGTGTCACCGAAACGCCCACGAACGTGTCGGGCTGGTCGGTGTATACAGGCGAATTCAGCTTCAACACGGATGCAAATACCTGGTATAACTTCGTCGCGAAGAACGGTGCGGGCGTCATTTCCGCTCCGACGAGCGTCGAGGTCAAGATCGAGATGACACCTCCGCAGATCACGAGTGTGACCGCCACAGCGAATGACAGCGGCTACACCTTCGGTGACTGGACAAAGTATGATGTCACGGTAACGCCCACGGCGAATACCAGCATGATCGGCACCCCCAACACCATCTGGTACAAGACCGGCAGCAGCGCCGTCACCGGCACGGTGGCGTACAGCGACCTGACCGCCGCAAATGGCTGGACGCAGCTTGCCGGAACAGCGGTGTCTGTGGCAATGGAAGAAAATACCTACGGCACGACTTATGTCAGCTTTGTTGCGGCAAACGCCGCGTCGCAGAGTGTCTCCGCTGTTGTCAGCAAACAGGTCTGCATCGATAAGACCACGCCCACGCTCTCCGTTACCGGCGTCACCGCTGTCAGCGGCTTGCTGGATAACCGCAGCGGCACCTACTGGGCAAATACGGACGGCGTCAGGGTCCAGCTCAGTTATGTGAGCCCCTCCGGCTCGATCGGTTATACGGTCAGCCCGACAACCGGCGTCACGGTCAGCGGCAATACGGTTACCCTGACGCAGAGCGACAGCTATACCATCACGATGACGAACGGCGCCGGCACGACGTCCGAGCCCTCCACGATCAATCTCTACGTGGACGGCACAGCGCCCACGCCCGGTACGCTGAGTGCGGTAACGACGAATGACAGCAACACGTATTCCGGCGATTGGACGAACCAGAGCGTGAAGCTCACCGTCACCGGCGCGGCAGACGGCGCAGCCGGACTGCACGCCACCGGTGCGTACAGCTTTGACGGCGGCAGCACATGGCAGAGCAGCAATGAAAAGACCTTCGGCACCGACGTGAATACCACCGTCACCGTCAAGGTGCGCGACGCGGTGGGCAACATCGCTGAGGTCGGCACGCAGGAGGTCAAGATCGACAAGGCCGGCCCGTCCGTCACAGTCACAGCAAAGCACAATAACAGCTCCGGCGCATCTTACGACGGCAGCTGGACGGCGGACGATGTGTATCTGGAGGCTTCGGCTTCCGACAGCGGAGCCGGACTGCACGCCACCGGTGCGTACAGCTTTGACGGCGGCAGCACATGGCAGAGCAGCAATGAAAAGACCTTCGGCACCGACGTGAATACCACCGTTTCCGTCAAGGTGCGCGACGCGGTGGGCAACGAAACGAGCAGGACCGTCACCGTGACGATCGACAAGGCGGCGCCCACGATGAGCGACGTCAGCGGCAATACGTCCACGGCGTGGCGTGGAAGCGCTGCGGTCAGCTTCCACATCAATGATGCCAGCCTGAACGCATCCTCTGTGGCAGTGACCGACCCCGACGGCAATGCGGCCACACTCGGCGGCACTGCGCCGAACTTCAGCTTCACCGCGATGAAGAACGGCAGCTACGCCGTGACCGCATCCGATCAGACGGGGCACACGCTGAACACCACGATCACTGTTGACCACGTGGACAATACCGAGCCTGCACTCACACTCAACGGAGCGAGCGGCGGCACGGCGGGCAACAACGGTTGGTATAAGGGGCCGACGGCACCTACATACAGTGTCAGCGCATCCGACGGCGACAGCGGCATCAGCTCGGTGGAGTACAGCATCGACGGAACGAACTGGAGCAGTACCGGCGTTACCCACAGCGACGACACCTACAGCTTCCCGCTGCCGGACGGCAACGGCTACAGCCTTAAGGTGAGAGCGACCGACTGTGCAGGTCTGACGAAGACGCTGTCTGACACCGCGACCTACAAGGTGGATACTCAGGCGCCCGCTGTCCCGAGCGTGGAGTACAGACTCATCTATGGCACTACGGCCAGCAGCTTCCTGAGCTGGCTCACAGGCAGCCTGTTCTTCAGCCGCGCCATCGAAGTCAAGGCTACGACGAGCGATGCCAATATTGTGCCTCTGAGCTATGCGCTCAGTCAGGGCAGCGTGACGAGAGATGACGGAACGACGATTTCCGGCACGACGGCTACACATATCATCCGTCTTGATCCCGCGTTCAGCGGCACCGTGACCTTCACGGCAGAGGACGCTGCGGGCAACACCGCATCCTGCAGTGCGCTTGCCATCACACTGGACAGCACTTTGCCCACCGTCGGCAGCGTCAGTACCGGGACTTACATCTCCGGCACATGGACGAATCAGAACGTGACCTTCAGCCTCACGGCGGGTGAACACCTGCCGAGCGGCGGTATCCAGTACTTTGAGTACTCGCTGAACGGAACAACGTGGTCGCACAGCGAATCCACTCCGGCGACCGGCGTTACCGTTACACCCAGCGGTAATACCGTTACCGTTTCCGTTTCCGTCACCAACGGCCATACCTATGACGGTACTATCTACTTCCGCGCCGTCGGCTATGCCGTGGACAGCGTGAGCGGTAATTTCCCCGTCTATCTTGCAGGTCAGGCATACGACGCCGACAGCACCGCGGACGGTATCCAACCGTTCGAGGTGAAGATCGATCTTGTTCAGCCGGAACTTGAGATCTCTGAAGGCTCCGGATCCATCGTGTTGTCCAACAACGTCAACAACGGTCACGGAAACAGCTCCGGACAGACCTATTACTACAAAACCGCAGCCGCAGGCGCATCCGTGACAGCCCCTGCGGACGGCAGCTCCGCAGCAGCCATTGCCAGCGCCGGCTGGACGGCGCTGACCGGAAGCACACTCTCATCCATAGTTCCCGGCACCACCTACTACTTCATTGCGGTGTCCGGCGCGGGCAGGGTGTCCGAAATGGCGCAGTATCCCGCCGCCCCGGTGAACGCTCCGGCGACGTCCGGCGACAACGACCTTACCAGCGAGGCGACCTCCGTGCAGAACAGCGCCGCACCCGCGGAGGAAGAAGTCTTCACCGTGACGGCGACCTCCGTCCAGTACACCAATGGCGAAGAGCCGGCGGAGCAGAGCGCGGAGACGCTCACCGATCCGATCGTTACGGAGAGTGTTGAAGAGCAGATGGTACCTCAGACTGTTTCCGAGGAACCCGCTGAGGCAGTTTCCGAAGTGACGGCTGAAGAAGTCACCGAGGCAGCTCCTGAGCAGCCTGCTGAACAGACCGCCGGGGAATCTGCCGAAGAAGAGCAGAATGTTCCCATGATGATGGCGCTTGCCGCATCGCCCGAACCGGATGCAAACGGTTCGACCGAGGGCCATACCGCAGAGTGGAAATATGACAACGCGTCCCTGCCCGCTGTGGGGCAGTACGTCCAGATCATCTGCACCGAGACGCTGCTCTACGACTATTACCACAGCGGCGAGAGTGGAGCCAAGCAGCTTACTTTCAGCAATAACCAGTGGGTGCTGATGAACGAACGGCAGCTGCTGCTCTACTCCATGCTGGTGAACTCCGGCACCGCCACGGCGTATATCACCACGGCGGATGAGCTGGCGGCCAGCGCGGAAGAGGGCATGGCTTACCGCTACCCCTACGCTTACAAGGACGACAGCCATCGTTCCGTGCCCTATCTGATGCGTTACTTCGCCATTGTGCGCGGCAGCGCGGTGGGGCAGGATGAGCTCAATGACCTTGCCGATCCTGCGATGAGCGTCCGTCTTTCCGTCAACGGTATCTACGACATGACGCAGAAGGTGAGTGCCGGCGTTGCGGGTATTTCCGATCTGGATTACACCGTGGCATTCCGCGGCATCGGCGCCGAGGTCAAGCAGGAGACCGGCAAGCCCGCCGAAAACCACCGCCAGCTCATGCAGTCGTTTGACGGACAGAGTACCGCTGAGCGTATCGTGAAGATCGACATGGACAGCACGGACTTCTACGAGCGTGACACCGCCGGCTTCATCGGCCAGATCACCGGCTCGCCCACCATTAAGAACCTGACCATTCAGGGCAGTGTAACGGCCTCCAGGTACGCCGGTGCTCTGATCGGCCATGACTGTGCCGGCAGCGCGACCTACCAGAATATCGTCGTGCAGGGAATGACCGTCACCGCGACCGATACGACCGAGTCCTATGCGGGCGGCCTGATCGGTGCGACCGACAAGAACAATCTCAAGATCACCGGCATCGGCGTGAAAGGCTGTACCATCAGCGCAGCGACCGCAGTCGGCGGCGCGGTGGGACTTACCCGCTTCGCAGAAGGTTACGAGCAGGCAGCAGGCGCGACCTACTACATCAGCAACGACGCCATTTACACTGATGCGGCAGATATTTACCGCATCACGGGCAATACCCTGACGGCGGCGCACGTCGGCGGCGTCATCGGTGAGCTGCGCGATGCTTACCGTACCGCAGGTATCCACGTTTACAACATCGACGTCCGCGGAAATACCGGCTTCACAAAGGGCTCCGTCCTCGGCTACTGCGACATGAGCGGTGAGAAGCTGCCCACGACGATCACAGCGGGCGGCGTGAACAAGACCAAGTGGGGCGTCTACGGCTACAACATCTTTGACGGCACGGCGGAGACCTATCTCGCTGGCGTCACGGATAGTATGACGGCGCAGCAGCGTGCTGATAAGATGCAAGAGATTAGCGCGCAGTACCTCAGATTTATCCCGACGGACGGCAACTTCGACAGCAACTTCGACAGCAACTTCGACAGCAACTTCGTTTGGTACACCACGTTGAGCGACCTTGACAAGAAGCTGAATACGCTCTATGACAGCAATGCTGCCGACGTGGAAGCGGGACTGCAGAAGTACTATCCCGGTGTACTTACGGAAGGCTTCCGCAAGTACAGCACAAGCGGTCGTTACAGCTTCTGGGCGTACACCAACAAGCAGGCGGCGCAGGTCGATGAGCCGAACGACATCAACAAGTTCATGGACACCATCTATAAGGCCTACTACACGCAGTATCTGGACGATGTGCCCACAGCGGAAAGCGGCATCCACAGCAGCCGTGATTTCCTGCGCGCCACGACATACTCATGGGGCAAGCGCAGCTACAACGCCGCAGGAACTTTGAGATATGCAAGCGGCGCCTACAGCCTCACGCGCAACAACGGCAGCGCAAGCGGTAAATGGCTGCTCAACGCAACGGATACCGATACGACGGCGACACTGATTATCAGAAATGCGTTCATTACCGACAACAACGCTCTGCATAAGCTCAGCATCAGCGACCAGGAGGTCATCCGAAACGAAGCGGCCGTCTTCCTGCAGGAGGACAGCAGCCGTATCGCAGAGAGCGACCACAGAGGCTGGCTCCCGACCTCGGATGACTTCACGCCGGAGCAGGAGGAGAGCCTCAAGACCTCGTTTTACAACTATAAGACGAGCTATGAACCCACCAGACAGACGCTGATCGGTATGCTGCACAGCGGTGAAGAGAACGTGACGGACGACGTGTTCCTCGGCGGTGACGGCTATCTGACATCCTACATTGAGATGGTTTACAGCGGCTCCCGTTTCGACTGGCAGTGGAAGAACTACAACCGTTCCTTCTGCCTGATCGATGCAGACAACACCACAAGCACAAGCGCGCCGCATGCGGTCATGGCCAACGGAACTAAGGTGACAATGTATGCGATGTTCCGCACCGAAACAAATAAACTGACCAAGACGGTGTACTATTACACGGTGACCGACGAGGCCGGTGTGACCGAAATTCCGCTTGGCAGCTTTGTCGATGCCTACGGCAACAGCTTCAGCGAGCGCGATCTCCGATCGGACAGCAGTTCTGCCGGTCTGATCAGAGAAACCAACACCATCTATGCTAATGCGCAGGATACCACCGGCTGGAGCGACAGCAATGCCGCCATGGAGCGCTACTTCTTCCATGTGGACTTCTCCGGCGCGAAGGGCAAGCTGACCAAGGATGGCGACAGTGAGATCACCGTGGAGCACGTGCAGCCCTACATTACCATCAGCAGCGACGATAACATGGTGGTTCGCAGCCGCACGTGGCAGAAAGAACTGGAGGAGGGCGGACTTGCCCATATTCAGGCGGCCCGAAAGTACGAGATCACCGATGCCAGCATTATTGACGAGGAGGGAATCTCCGGCTTTGGCTCCAGAGAGATCCAGTTTGCGCAGGATGTCCCGCTGCATATCACGGCAACGGTGACCGACTCCTGGGACGAGGATTACAACTTTAAGGCAGACAGCATGAGCCGCGACCTCATCAGCGGCGAGTCGAAGTACATGGAGATCCTTGTCTATCTGGAGGATGACCTGACAAAGGATATCCACAATCTGCCGAACGGAACGACAGTCACCTTTACTACGGCGGATCGTATTGTGACGACCAAGACGGTCGGCGCGGCTGAGGATGCGACCAACGCCGCCAACAACGCCTCCTGGTTTGTCGACCGGGGAGAGAACTATAGCTTGAAGGATGCATACGAGGCGGCAATAGCTTCCAATCAGGACAGCGTTTCCACTGACGTCGATATTCACATCGATTTCAGCGGTGCGACAGTGGCAGACTTCAACAAGACCTTCCCGAGCAGCAGCAACGGCAAGATGAACCTTACGCTTTCCGTCCGCCGTACCGCCATTCGGACCTCGCCGTTCAGCAATGACGTCCTGACAGAGGCGAGTACGAAGGTCGTGTTCCCGGCGCGTACGGACATCGGATACACGGTCAAGGCAAACCGTTGGGAACTGGTCAAGCAGAAGCTGTCGGGCGGCAACAGCACAGCGATTTCGCTGCCTGTTACGACCACCAGCTTTGAACTGCCGAGTGACGGCAGTGTGAATGAAGTGCGTTTTGCCTTCTACAAGTATGACGAGACTGCAAAGAAGTACGTACTGCTGTCGGGCAATAGCCTGACGGACACCGTGGACAGTATCACGATCGCGGAGTATGATGGTTCCAGCATCTTCGACGGCATTGCCGTGGGAAGCACGGAAGAATTCTTTACCGGCAAGCTGACCCCTGCGTTCATGGAAAGCACGAAGAAGACCGATTCCTCGGACGGCAAGCAGGAGCTGGACTTCACCATCGCACTGAAATCCGATGCAGCGGCCGGAAGCTACCGTGTCGTCAGCAGTGTGGCGGTCAACAGCCGTCAGGTGGTCAAGGATTACCTGAACTTCCAGATCACAGACAAGACCGCAAGAATAAAATTGAGAGAACAGGGGAATTGATTATGGCAGACCAGTATCGTAAAATTGAAGATTATGAAACAATACTGTTTCATGCTGACAGCCCTGTTGTCGTGGAAAGGATGCGTTTGCAGCACGACCTGATCTACAACGTCAACGTGCTGCAGATCACCTTCCGCAGCGTTGACCCGCTCAACATTTATGGGTTGGGCGTGGTCATCACGCTGGAAAACGAAGAAGGTAAAAAGATCTACAAAGATATCGAGTTCAATTATTACGGTATCGAAGTCACTACCGGACACTTGTTCGGCGGGGAAGAGGATATCGTCGTTGAACCGGATGCCGCCCGATTCAAAATTACCATTGTGCGCGCCGACCTTGCCGAGGGAAAACGCTTCCGCGGCAAGGTGACGCTTGCACCGGCACCGCTTCCGCCTGCGATGAATACACTGGGCGAGTTTGAGCAGCCCTTTGTAGACAGAATGCTTCAGCTTCGCCCGAAGCTGAAGGTGCAATGCCCCCCGGAGAATACGGACACCTATTGGCGCTGTATCTGCAAACGCATTTATCCGCACCGCATAAAGATGTGCCCGAGCTGCCGTATGAAGTATGAAACGCTGATCGGCATTCTGCCCACACTGAAGGAAGAAAAGAAGCAGCGGGAGGCAGAAGAGGCCCGCCTTGAAAAGGAGCGGCAGGAAGAAGAACGCCGCCGTCAGGAGGAAGAGGAACGCCTTCGCATTGAGGAGGAAGAACGCCGTAAGGCTGAGGAGGAGCAGCGCAGAAGAGAAGAGGAAGCGCGGCGCCTTGAGGAAGAAGAACTGGCGCGGCAAAAAAAAGCGAAGCGCAAAAAGCAGCTGACGATCGGCGGTGTGGCCCTCGGTATAGCTGCAGCCATCGTGTGCCTGATTCTATTCCTGCCGGATCGCGGCGGAGTTGCTCTGGAGGGCGAACAGACAGGAGAAGAGACCGAATACCATGCGGAGGTCTCAACTTCGGAAAAGGAACCGGTAAAAAAGGTCCTCAACCCGACAGTTCTGCTGGGCGAGGATCTGGATGAGACGGAGACTAACACGGTCTGGCGATTGTTTGGCAAGACCATTCCGGAATCTCCGGAGTATGATACAGTTGTTGTCGGCAGAGAAAAGCAGCGCGTGTATATGGAAACGCTTGTCGGCGACGAGGTCGAAGAACGGGCGCTTTCAAGCGCGTTCATTATGCCCAGGCGGGACGGCTACGGTTTGAAGCTCAAACTCTATAACATCACCTCGTGCACGGAGGAGATGTATAGCAAGGTGCTCAGGAGTATGGGGATCACGGATGCAGAAGTCGTTATTGCTGCTCCGCAGAAAATGAGCGGTTCCACGGCACTGGCCGGACTGTATATCATGGCAGGACACATGGATGACTATGTAGGCAAAGGCATCGGAACAGCGGTTGCCCGCGGGCATATCAATGTACGAAGCGGAAGCAGTACGGACTATCCCTGCTATGCTACGGTTACTCCCGGCACGGAACTGGAAGTTCTGGAGGTTCTGGATAACGGCTGGCTCAAGATTGTTTGGCAGGATAGCGTGGACGGATATGCGTATACTGCATATACGGAGGGCAGGCATATCAGCTATTACAACTTCTCGCCAAACGAGTAATTCCCGCGTGTAAAATGTACTGCAGTTGGGTATACCAGCGTATGAGCAGAGTGCATTTTATCACTATTAAAAATGGTTAGATACAAGCGGAGGAAGCGTATGAATCCCTATGTCAAGAAGACAAGAGAAGAATATGAAGATCTTGAGAGTCTGATTGCCACGCTGAACTTCTCAGCAGGAACAGTTGCGTCACCGGACATCATCATGTCACAGGTTGACATAATTCTACAAACGGTACTTTTTGCCTCTGCACTGGAGGGCGGCCTCTATTACGACGGCGAAAGTAGTTTCCTGCTTGAAATTGTCAAGTATTGTGATGTGCTTTCGGAGTTTAATCGCAAATTTGGGACCGCACTGAAAAAAACTGTCACATGGGATAATCTGATCTTTTTGCCTGCTCCCGGCAAGCGCCAGATGCTGGAGGCGCTTCGTGCGGAGGAGCAGAATGCCATGACATCGCTTCGCGGTCTCCTCGCGGGCTGCGGTGCCGATGTCTGGAAGAAGATTCAGGGAAAACTGCTGAGAATAGCGGAAGAATTTGCCGTTATTGATATTGAGCAAAAAGGGAAAGCAGTTGCTGAAGGAGAACTGGCGGTGAGTAAGCGCGAACTTGACCGCCTGTTTGATATCACGTAAACATTCAACGCCCCCATTTCCGGTATCATAAGATATCGGGAATGGGGGCGTTGAATATAAGACATGAGAGAATGTCGTAAGCGTTGAGAGTGGTGTATTCTAAATTCTGCGTGACAGATATGTAAGCGTAAACGGTAGTGGTGTATAGACGCACATGAGATAATAGTGGCGGAACGTTTCGAAACGTTCCGCCACTAACAATATACGGGAGTGAGAACAGTGACATCAACAGAGTTAAAGCATCAGGCAAATCTGCAGCAGTGGTCACAGGATATTCAGGACTGTCGGGCAAGCGGATTGTCGGTAAAAAAGTGGTGCGTAAAGCAAGGAATCAATGTAAACACCTACTACCGTCGAGAAAGGATGGTGTTGGTCGAGGCACAAAAACGGGAAGCCGGCCGGGAGACTGTATCATTCGCAGAATTGCCGGCACCGTCATTGACACAGTTGCGCAATGTTTCGCAAAGTGTCGCAACTGTGCGTTACCGTGACATGAGTCTGGACATCTATCCCGGCATGGATGCAGATACACTCCGGCAGATATTGGCAGCAATACGGTCATGCTGAGCGACTTTACCGGAGCCGGCAGGATCTATATCGCCTGCGGCTATACTGACCTGCGCCGAGGGATAGACGGTCTGGCCGGCATCGTACAGCAGCAGTTCTCTCTGGATCCCTTCAGCAATACGCTGTTCCTGTTCTGCGGCAGAAAGCGGGACAGGATCAAGGCACTGTACTGGGAAGGAAACGGCTTCGTTCTCCTGTATAAGCGTCTGGAAAACGGTGTGTTTCAATGGCCGCGTAATGAGGCCGAAGCACGAGAATTAACCCCACAGCAGTATCGCTGGCTCATGGAGGGGCTACAGGTAGATCAGCCGAAAGCACATAGGGCAGTAACGGGATTAAGCCTTGTATAAAATGTAGAATTTTCGGTGCGTCTGTCGTATCTGAAACCAGCAGCAAAACAGGAAAGTGGAAAAGATTCATCCGCACAGTCCACACGTCTCAGTTGTTTTCACCATGACGCTAAAATCAGCTGTAAATTCAGGCATTTAGTGGATAATGCCGGAAGTAAGATCTCACGTTTGCAGATCTTTTCCACAGTCAAAATGCCGAATCATGCCACAAACCATCTGCGAAAGCAGTAGAAAAATAACGGCATCTGTGGTATCATAAGGCCATGGAAAAGAAAGAATTGCAGACAAGTAACGCGGATGAAAATATCACTATTTCCCGCGCGGAATATGAAGAACTTCAGGAACTTCGTCAGCAAAATCAATGGTTGCTGGAGCAGTTGGGCCTTGCTAAACAGCGCCAGTTTGGTTCGTCCTCCGAGAAGATGCAGGAAGAGATGGTGGGACAGTTGGGACTCACCATGAACGAAGTAGAAGCCTATGCCTTCGGCACCAAATCTGCCACACCGGAGCAGGTGCAGGTCAAGGCACACGAACGCCGCCGCAACGGCAGTATCGAAGAGGTCATTCCCGAGGGGCTACCCGTAGAGAAAGTAGAGCACCGTCTGGAGGATACCCACTGTCCCAACTGCGGTGCAGAGATGGTGGTCATCGGCACCGAGGTACATAAGAGCCTGAAAATAGAGCCTCCGAAATTCACCGTGGTAGAAGACGTATACTACACCTATGCCTGCAAGGTATGCGAAAAGGAAACAGACGAGACAGTCATTGTAAAGACACCCAAAGAGCCCACCGTTCTGCCCGGCAGCTTTGCTTCTGCCGAGGCCATTGCCCATATCATGGTACAGAAGTATGTCATGTACTCACCGCTGTACCGTATGGAGAAGGAATTTGAACGGCAGGGCTTGAAGTTGTCCCGGCAGGCCATGTCCAGATGGTTGCTGCGAGCTTCGGAACTGTGGTTACAGCCCATTTATGAGGAGCTGCACAAAGAGCTTCTTAAACGGCAGGTGCTGCATGCGGATGAAACCACATTGCAGGTACTGCAGGAGCCGGGAAGAAAATCCACCAGTAAGAGCTATATGTGGCTATACCGCACCTCCGGAGATGCCGAGCAGCAGATCGTTCTGTATGACTACAAGCCGAATCGGAAACCGGAGAACGCTGAAAAGTTTTTAGAGGGCTTCAGTGGCTGGCTTCATGCGGACGGGTATCAGGGATACCACCGTTTGCCGGAGAATATCCGCGTAGTAGGCTGTTGGGCACACGCACGGCGTAAGTTCAACGAAGCTCTGCAGGTATTGCCGGAGGAGAGTCGTAAGGACTCTCAGGCGGCCATTGGCGAATGCTACTGCACGGAGCTATTTCGCATAGAAAAAGAACTTGCAGAGTTATCCCCAGAGGAACGATATGAACAGCGGCTGAAACAGGAAAAGCCTGTTTTAGACGCTATGTTGGTGTGGGCAAATGACCTGTACGGGAAAACGGCAAGTAAATCCGCATTGGGTAAGGCGCTGTATTACCTGACAGAGCAGTGGCCTTATCTGGTGAAGTATTTGGAGGATGGACGACTGGAGCTGAGCAACAACCGTGCAGAGCGCAGTATTAAGCCTTTCGTTATGGGCAGAAAGAACTGGCTGTTTGCCAACACACCGGGTGGTGCGCAGGCCAGCGCCGTCATCTACAGCCTGATTGAGACGGCAAAGGAAAACAACTTGGATCCTTATCGATACCTGCTGTGGATCCTGCAGACAGCACCCAAATTGAGCCCGAACGATGAGAATTGGGCCATGTCTTTGGTACCGGCTCATGCCCCGGATGAATGTAAAGTGAATAGCTGATATGCTGAGAGCCAGGGCAAGATGCCCTGGCTCTTTTATACGCGGGTAGATGCGACGCTTACACAGATATTGACTATTTCGTAAGCGTAAACGGTAGTGGTGTATAGACGCACATGAGATAATAGTGGCGGAACGTTTCGAAACGTTCCGCCACTAACAATATACGGGAGTGAGAACAGTGACATCAACAGAGTTAAAGCATCAGGCAAATCTGCAGCAGTGGTCACAGGATATTCAGGACTGTCGGGCAAGCGGATTGTCGGTAAAAAAGTGGTGCGTAAAGCAAGGAATCAATGTAAACACCTACTACCGTCGAGAAAGGATGGTGTTGGTCGAGGCACAAAAACGGGAAGCCGGCCGGGAGACTGTATCATTCGCAGAATTGCCGGCACCGTCATTGACACAGTTGCGCAATGTTTCGCAAAGTGTCGCAACTGTGCGTTACCGTGACATGAGTCTGGACATCTATCCCGGCATGGATGCAGATACACTCCGGCAGATATTGGCAGCAATACGGTCATGCTGAGCGACTTTACCGGAGCCGGCAGGATCTATATCGCCTGCGGCTATACTGACCTGCGCCGAGGGATAGACGGTCTGGCCGGCATCGTACAGCAGCAGTTCTCTCTGGATCCCTTCAGCAATACGCTGTTCCTGTTCTGCGGCAGAAAGCGGGACAGGATCAAGGCACTGTACTGGGAAGGAAACGGCTTCGTTCTCCTGTATAAGCGTCTGGAAAACGGTGTGTTTCAATGGCCGCGTAATGAGGCCGAAGCACGAGAATTAACCCCACAGCAGTATCGCTGGCTCATGGAGGGGCTACAGGTAGATCAGCCGAAAGCACATAGGGCAGTAACGGGATTAAGCCTTGTATAAAATGTAGAATTTTCGGTGCGTCTGTCGTATCTGAAACCAGCAGCAAAACAGGAAAGTGGAAAAGATTCATCCGCACAGTCCACACGTCTCAGTTGTTTTCACCATGACGCTAAAATCAGCTGTAAATTCAGGCATTTAGTGGATAATGCCGGAAGTAAGATCTCACGTTTGCAGATCTTTTCCACAGTCAAAATGCCGAATCATGCCACAAACCATCTGCGAAAGCAGTAGAAAAATAACGGCATCTGTGGTATCATAAGGCCATGGAAAAGAAAGAATTGCAGACAAGTAACGCGGATGAAAATATCACTATTTCCCGCGCGGAATATGAAGAACTTCAGGAACTTCGTCAGCAAAATCAATGGTTGCTGGAGCAGTTGGGCCTTGCTAAACAGCGCCAGTTTGGTTCGTCCTCCGAGAAGATGCAGGAAGAGATGGTGGGACAGTTGGGACTCACCATGAACGAAGTAGAAGCCTATGCCTTCGGCACCAAATCTGCCACACCGGAGCAGGTGCAGGTCAAGGCACACGAACGCCGCCGCAACGGCAGTATCGAAGAGGTCATTCCCGAGGGGCTACCCGTAGAGAAAGTAGAGCACCGTCTGGAGGATACCCACTGTCCCAACTGCGGTGCAGAGATGGTGGTCATCGGCACCGAGGTACATAAGAGCCTGAAAATAGAGCCTCCGAAATTCACCGTGGTAGAAGACGTATACTACACCTATGCCTGCAAGGTATGCGAAAAGGAAACAGACGAGACAGTCATTGTAAAGACACCCAAAGAGCCCACCGTTCTGCCCGGCAGCTTTGCTTCTGCCGAGGCCATTGCCCATATCATGGTACAGAAGTATGTCATGTACTCACCGCTGTACCGTATGGAGAAGGAATTTGAACGGCAGGGCTTGAAGTTGTCCCGGCAGGCCATGTCCAGATGGTTGCTGCGAGCTTCGGAACTGTGGTTACAGCCCATTTATGAGGAGCTGCACAAAGAGCTTCTTAAACGGCAGGTGCTGCATGCGGATGAAACCACATTGCAGGTACTGCAGGAGCCGGGAAGAAAATCCACCAGTAAGAGCTATATGTGGCTATACCGCACCTCCGGAGATGCCGAGCAGCAGATCGTTCTGTATGACTACAAGCCGAATCGGAAACCGGAGAACGCTGAAAAGTTTTTAGAGGGCTTCAGTGGCTGGCTTCATGCGGACGGGTATCAGGGATACCACCGTTTGCCGGAGAATATCCGCGTAGTAGGCTGTTGGGCACACGCACGGCGTAAGTTCAACGAAGCTCTGCAGGTATTGCCGGAGGAGAGTCGTAAGGACTCTCAGGCGGCCATTGGCGAATGCTACTGCACGGAGCTATTTCGCATAGAAAAAGAACTTGCAGAGTTATCCCCAGAGGAACGATATGAACAGCGGCTGAAACAGGAAAAGCCTGTTTTAGACGCTATGTTGGTGTGGGCAAATGACCTGTACGGGAAAACGGCAAGTAAATCCGCATTGGGTAAGGCGCTGTATTACCTGACAGAGCAGTGGCCTTATCTGGTGAAGTATTTGGAGGATGGACGACTGGAGCTGAGCAACAACCGTGCAGAGCGCAGTATTAAGCCTTTCGTTATGGGCAGAAAGAACTGGCTGTTTGCCAACACACCGGGTGGTGCGCAGGCCAGCGCCGTCATCTACAGCCTGATTGAGACGGCAAAGGAAAACAACTTGGATCCTTATCGATACCTGCTGTGGATCCTGCAGACAGCACCCAAATTGAGCCCGAACGATGAGAATTGGGCCATGTCTTTGGTACCGGCTCATGCCCCGGATGAATGTAAAGTGAATAGCTGATATGCTGAGAGCCAGGGCAAGATGCCCTGGCTCTTTTATACGCGGGTAGATGCGACGCTTACACTATTTCGCCGTGCAGTTACAGAGCATGGAGCGACATTCACATTTCCCTGCAAGTTCCGCGTTTTGCCGCATTAATAGTTCTCTGCCTTGATCTGGAAATAGGCCTGCGGATGAGCGCAGACGGGGCAGACCTGCGGCGCCTGCTTGCCGACAACGATGTGGCCGCAGTTGGAGCACTGCCAGATCATGTCGCCGTCGCGGGAGAAGACGATGCCGTCTTTGATGTTGGCGAGCAGCTTGCGGTAGCGCTCCTCGTGCTCCTTTTCGATCGCGCCCACGCGGTCGAAGAGCAGGGCGATGGACTCAAAGCCTTCCTCGCGGGCTTCCTTGGCAAAGGTCGCGTACATATCGGTCCACTCGTAGTTTTCGCCGTCCGCCGCGTCGGCGAGGTTGACAGTCGTTTCGGGGACCTTGCCGCCCTTTAAGAGCTTGAACCAGATCTTGGCGTGCTCCTTTTCGTTTTTGGCGGTCTCTTCAAACAGGCTTGCAATCTGAACGTAGCCGTCCTTCTTGGCCTGAGAGGCATAATAGTCATACTTGTTTCTCGCCTGCGATTCACCGGCGAAGGCAGCCATTAGATTGGCTTCGGTCTTAGTACCCTTGAGTTCCATGATAGATCCTCCTGTTACTGTATTTCCGCATTTTCCCTGCGGATAATATAATCATAACACGATGAGAAACGTTTCGCAAGGGAAGAAACGCGAAAAAGCGCGCTTTGCACGCCATTCATTTGCACGCCATGCAGCCGGTAATGCTTGACAATTCATCGAAAAATCAATACAATACATAAGTTCAGAAATCTAACCTGAAAGGGAGAACATAAAAATGGCACAGGACAAGAGAGTGGAACAGATCACCGATATGGAGGTCGATTTTGCGCAGTGGTATACGGATATCTGCCGTAAGGCAGAGCTGGTGGAGTACGCCTCCGTCAAGGGCTTTACCATTCTGCGCCCCTATGGCTATGCTATTTGGGAAAATATTCAGAATATTATGGACGGTATGTTCAAAAAGACCGGTCATGTCAACGTGGCGATGCCTGTTCTGATTCCGGAGAGTCTTTTGAAAAAAGAGGGAGAGCTGGTCAACGGCTTCGCTCCCGAGGTCGCATGGGTGACGATGGGCGGCAGCGAAAAGCTGGAGGAGCGCCTTGCCTTCCGTCCCACCTCCGAAACCATGTTCTGCGACCACTGGCACAGCGTGCTGCACTCCTACCGCGAGCTGCCGATGCTCTATAACCAGTGGTGCTCCGTCATCCGCTGGGAAAAGACCACGCGCCCGTTCCTGCGCTCGCGTGAGTTCTGGTGGCAGGAAGGCCATACGATTCACGAGACTGCTGAGGAGGCTCAGAAGGAAACCGAACAGCAGCTCAACTGCTACGCTGACTTCTTTGAAAATGTCCTTGCCATTCCCGTCGTCCGCGGCCGCAAGACCGAGAAAGAAAAGTTTGCCGGTGCTGAGGCTACATACACCGTTGAGTGCATGATGAAGGATCGAAAGTCCCTTCAGGGCGCGACCTCCCACTATTTTGGCGATAAATTCTCTCGCGCCTATGATGTGACCTTCACCGGCCGCGACAATAAGCTCCAGTACCCGTTCCAGACCTCCTGGGGCTCCACCACGCGTATGATCGGCGCGGTCATCATGACGCACGGCGACAACAACGGGCTGGTGCTTCCCCCGCAGATCGCCCCCATTCAGGTCATCGTGTTGCCCATCGCGCAGCACAAGCCCGGCGTTCTCGAAAACGCCGAAAAGCTCCGTGCGCGCCTGGAGGAAGCAGGAGTGCGCGTCAAGCTGGACGACAGCGACAACTCCATGGGTTGGAAGTGCGCGCAGTACGAGATGAAGGGCGTGCCGCTGCGCGTCGAGTGCGGTCCGCGTGATCTGGAGGCCGGCCAGTGCGTGCTCGTTCGCCGCAACGACGGCGAGAAGATCACTGTCAAGCTCGAAGACCTTGAGGCTGCCGTCAAAGAGCAGCTTGCACTGATCCACAAGATGATGTTCGAAAAGGCGCTTGAGAACATGACCAAGAACACCTACGAGGCGAACACCGTCGAAGAGGCTGACGCGCTGCAAAAGGCGCATGGCGGCTTCATCAAGACCAAGTGGTGCGGCGAGCTCGACTGTGAGCTTGCGATGAAGGAAAAGGCCGGCATGTCGAGCCGCTGTATGCCGCTCAAGCAGTCCGGCACCAAGGGCAAATGCGTCTGCTGCGGCAAGGAATGCACGACTGACATTTACTGGGGCATCTCCTATTAAGATCGAAAAGTTCCCTGAAACTTGTTTTCGGGGAACTTTTTTTCTATTTCTGCGTCTAATTGCATAGAACCCTAATAGGAGGTATTTTGCCATGAAACGACTCTTCACACTGCTGCTTGCCGCAGTGATGCTATTGTCCCTCGCGTCCTGCGGTGACGCGCCGCAGAAGCGGGAGGAGCGGAAAACGGAGCCGGATACCGCGCAGAGCGATCCGCTCGCGGCGCAGTATTTGAGTGATTTCGCGCTCGTCAGTGCGAAGCTTCCCGAGCTTCCTGCGATGCCGAGCGACGAGGAGCTGATGGAGGCGTTCGATAGGCTCGACTATGACAAGATGGGCGCGGACGCTTACGCAAAAGCGCAGCAGACGATCTGGGACGATTGGGACGCCCGCTCCCGCGCCTACGCCGACGCGGTCAAGGCGCTGCGCGGCGACGGTGTGGACGCCGCGTTCACCGACGGTTTTCTCGCCTATACGCGCAATACCGCCTTGCAGCTCTTTGCGGCACACAGCGGCGAGAACGTGATCTATTCGCCCGCGAATTTATATCTTGCCCTCTCCATGCTCACCGAGACCGTGGACGGCGAGAGCCGTGCACAGCTTCTTGACCTATTGGGACTTGACAGCGTGGCGGACGCGCGTAAGTGCGCGGACAGCCTGTGGCGCAATCTGTACAGCGAAACGGCCTCCGGCAAAACGCTCCTTGCCAACTCCCTTTGGAGCAGCGACAGGTACGAAATGAAAACCGACACGCTCGAAAAGCTCGGCGACACCTACCACGCCTCCGCCTACCGTGCCCCGATGGGCGACAAAAAGACCGACGCCGCCATCGGCGAATGGGTGAACGCGAACACGAACGGACTGCTCAAAGATGCGGCGCAGTTTGAGACCAAGCCGGAGACGCTCTTTATGCTTCTCTCCACACTCTATTTCAAGGATCAGTGGAGCGAAGAATTCTTTGACGGCGCGACCAGTAAAGACACATTCACGAATAGCGTCGGCGCAGAGGAAGAGATCGACTTCATGCACAAGACCGACGACTGCATGGGCTATTTCCACGACAGGGAGAGCGGTTATACCGTCGCGGAGCTTTCCTTCAAAAGCGGCGCGAAGATGCGCTTTCTCCTGCCGGACGAGGGCGTGACGCTTAATAGCCTCATCGAAAACGGCGCCGCCGTCGGAGGCTTGCAGGTCTACGATATGGGCGTGTGTATCCCAGTCGGCAAGATCCACTGGAGCGTGCCGAAGTTCGACGTTTCGTCCAACCTCCAGATCATTGACGATCTCAAGACGCTCGGCGTGACCGACGTGTTTGACGATACCAAAGCGGACTTTTCCCCGCTCGTTGACCTCGACGAGTCTGCCGCCGTGACGAGTGTGCAGCATGCTGCGCGTGTGCTGGTGGACGAGAACGGCTGCGAAGCTGCGGCGTTCACCGCTATCACGGTAGAATGTACCGCCGCTCTGATCGAGGAGCTGCCGGAGGTCGAGATGAACCTCAACCGCCCGTTTGCCTTTATGATCACGGGCGTGGACGGCCTGCCGCTGTTCATCGGCGCGGTCAACACCGTCGCATGATGAGTAAAACCGCAAAAGCACAACACCGTAATCGGTGTTGTGCTTTTGTACAAATTGACGCAGAGATAAATATGCATATGGACGAAAGTGGATATTTTTGCTAAAATTTGTAAAAGAACTATT
>R20__coassemble_1033_pt1 | contig 17363 bp, 17 predicted proteins | sample R20__metabat2_high_PE_036 | metagenome-assembled genome bin R20
AGCCGGAAGGATTATGTCAGGAATCAGCCATCACATAAAATTTGTGATTGAGCCAGAAAAAAGACAAAAATTCGGAAGATTGCCACCTTGCCGAAAGCGCTAAAGAAAGTTACAATAAATCTATTATAACCGACATTGGGTATTTCTGACCTTTTTTGTACGCAAGGAGGGTGGGACGTGTCCGCTGCCGGAAAAAAACTAAGGAGGAAAACCATTATGCGCAAGTTTCTTTCCCTGCTGCTCTCCCTGGCGATGGTGCTCTCCCTGAGCGTCACCACTTTTGCAGCAGAAGCCACCGCAACGCAGGAGATGGCGGGCAAGACCGTTATCCTGCACTCCAACGACGTCCACGGCGCTGTCGAGGGCTATGCCTACATTGCCGCTCTCAAGGCCGATTATGAGGCCAAGGGCGCCGAAGTCATCCTCGTTGACGCGGGCGACTATTCTCAGGGTACGACCTATGTCAGCACCACCAAGGGTGCTGATGCCGTGACCATGATGAACGCTGTCGGTTATGATGTTGCTACCATTGGTAACCACGAGTTCGACTACGGCTATGCTCAGCTTGCTGAGAACATGAAGAAGGCCGAGTTCAAGGTTGTCTGCGCTGATGTGTTTAATGCGGATGGCACTCCTATTTTTGACGCCAACTACACCTATACCACCAAGTCCGGTATGAAGGTCGGCTTCTTCGGTCTCGAGACTCCCGAAGCTCAGACCAAGACCAACCCGGCGCTCATCAAGGGACTGACCTTCTCCACCACCACCATCTGGGCTGACGCGCAGAAGCAGGTCGAGGCACTCAAGGATGCCGATGTTGTCATCTGCCTGAGCCATCTCGGTGTGGACGCTGAGTCCAAGCCCTACACCTCCTATGATCTCTATGCCAATACCAAGGGTATCGACATGATCATCGACGGTCACTCCCATACCGTTATGACTGCTGGCGACAACAAGGAGCCCATTCAGTCCACCGGTACCGCATTTGCCAACATCGGTGTGATCGTTCTTAACGATGCTACCAAGAAGATCGAGAGCAACACCCTCGTTGCTGTCACCGAAGAGACCGTCAAGGACGAGACCGTCGCTGCCGCTGCCAAGAAGATCGTTGACCGTGTCAACGCGGAATACGGCATCAAGTTTGCCACCAGCAAGGTCACCCTCAACGGTGCCAAGGCTCCCAACGGTAACCGCGATACCGAGACCAACAACGGCGACCTCATCACCGATGCAATGCTTTGGAAGGTTCTCCAGAACAAGGACGGTTTGACCGTCAATGAAGACCATGTTGTTGCCATCACCAACGGCGGCGGCATCCGCGCTGCCATCAACCCGGGCGATGTCACCAAGAAGGATATCAACACCGTTCTGCCGTTCGGCAATACGGTCGCTGTCGTCTACGTCACAGGTAGCGAGCTGCTCGAAGCCCTCGAAGCTTCCACCTACTGCGTTCCCACCGCTGTCGGTGGATTCCCGCAGGTTGCCGGCATCAACATGACCATTCACACCGGTAAGGATTACAAGGCCAACGCCGAGACCTATCCTGCCTCCACTTATTATGGTCCTGCTTCCATCAACCGCGTGGTCATCAACAGCATCAACGGCAAGGAATTCAAGGAAAATGAAATCTACGCCGTGGTCACCAACAACTTCTGCGCTGCCGGCGGCGATACCTACTATGCCTTCGCTTCCGCTTCCGCACAGTTCGACACCGGTGTGCCTCTGGATGAAGCTGTGATGGAGTATGTCACCAAGGAACTTAAGGGCGTGATCGGTGAGCAGTATGCCGCTCCGCAGGGCCGCATCAAGCTCATCGTCAATCCGTTCACCGACGTCAAGAACACGGATTGGTATGCCACCTATGTTGTCAGCCTCTATAACGACGGCATCGTCAACGGTATGACTGATACCACCTACGATCCTGCCGGCACCTTGACTTGGGCGCAGGCACTCAAGCTCCTGCTCGTTGCCAACGGCGATCTCGCCGCTGCTGACGCTAAGGGTCCCAACTGGAGCGTCAACACCATTGCTACCGCGGCTGAGCTCGGTCTCGTGGAAGAGACGCTCGACGGCACCCAGCCCATCTCCCGCCTCGAGTTCTGCCAGGTCGCTGCCAAGCTCAACAAGATGGCTGAGTCCACCACCGCTTCCACCTTCACCGACTGCACGGACGGTTACGTCATGGCACTCGTTGACGCTAAGGTCATCAACGGCATGAACGCAGAGGGCACCATCTTCGCTCCCGATGAAACGCTGACCCGCGCTCAGATCGCCAAGATCATCTTCCAGCTCAACGCTCTGTAAGCAAAAATATTCCAATAGAAAAAGAACGGCTCATTTGAGTCGTTCTTTTTTTGCGGAAAACCTCAAACGAGTGTTGCATTTTGCAAAAAGCTGTGGTATGATGCTATCGAACAAATGTTTAGAAGGAGCGAAGCAGCATGGAAAAGCTTTCCAAAATGCAAAAGCGCGTTTATGACTATATCGTCCAGTCGATGGAGCAGAATGGCTATGCTCCATCGGTGCGCGAGATCGGCGACGCTTTGGGCCTCAAATCCCCGTCGACGGTGCATTTCCACGTCAAACACCTTGAGGAAATGGGCTTTCTTGAAAAGTGCACGGGGAAAAGCCGCACGATCGTGCTCAAGAGGCAGCCGTCTGCTGCTCCCATGAAGCAGGAGCACGCAGAGGAGTATGACGAGGTCGCTGAGCGGCGCAATCAGGTGCCCATTGTCGGGAACGTCGCCGCAGGCAGCCCCATTCTTGCGCAGGAGTGCGTGGAGGACTACCTTACGTTTGACACCGGCGGCCGCAGCGGAGAGTATTTTGCCCTGCGCGTGCGCGGCGAATCGATGCTCGGCGTCGGTATCCTGCCGAATGATCTGGTCGTTGTCCGCAAGCAATCCACCGCGAATAACGGCGAGATCGTCGTTGCCCTGCTCGGCGATGAGGCGACGGTCAAAACGTTCAGCCGTAAAAATGGTGAGATTTGGCTCCTGCCCGCCAACCCGGATTACAGTCCCATCGACGGGCGCGAATGCGAGATCATGGGTCGCGTCGTCGCGGTGGTGCGTCAATACTGAGAGAGCGCGGCGCGAAAGCGCCGCTCTTCCATTTTTCGGCGTGCGAAAGTGACTTGCCAAACAGGGCAAGGCGTGGTATAGTACGGCATTGGGTCGCGAGAGCGGCAACGGTATCAAAAGATTGGAGAAAATGAAATGAAAAGAATGTTAGCCCTTGCACTTGCTGCAATGATGATTTTATGCCTCTGCGCCTGCGGAGTTATGCAGGGGGAAGAGCCCAAAGAAAGCGAATCCATCGGGATGCCTAATCCTATGACAGAGTACGCCTCGCTCGACGAGATCAACGACATCGTCGGCAGCAGGCTTGCGCATCCCGCTGTCATGGGCGTGAGCCACGAAGAGTTCTTCGTTATCGACTGTGGTGACTACATGCTCGCTGACTATCGCTTCACCGTCGGCGGCGTGAATTACAGCTTCCGCTGTGCTCCCGTGACGCAGGACATTTCCGGCTACTATGTCGGAGAGGGGACTGCCTTTGCCGACGGTGCGCGGGACGGGATCGAGTACGCGGAAGCTGACGGTGCGCAGCTTGCCCGCTGGTTCACCATCGACGGGCAGTACGTCCTCAGCGCGAAGGATATAGCCGACGCCGATACCTTTGCCCTCGTCGCCGAGGAGCTGTGTGCGATGACGCTTCCGGGAATGAGCGGTGCTGAGTATGAAGCCTACTACGCTGACCTTGCCGGTCAGTACTATGATTCCTACTCTCAGCGCGCGACGATGACCGCAGAAGCCGACGGCGCGAATGGCGTGAAGATTACCGTCGACTGGTCGAGTTCCGCGAGTGAGCTGACTGAGTGGACGATGACGGCTCGTCTTTACGAGGACGGTTTGCTGAGTTACTATGACTGCACGATGAGCAACATCACCACGGCTGCGGACGGCACGGAGACCGTGGACATTGTCAGCACCGACGGCGAGGGCTGGTTTACCTTCGACGGTGACAAGCTCTGCTGGACGGGCGCGGCAGACGAAAACTGCGTGAACTGCGTGTTCGAAAAGGCGCTGTAAGCAAAACACGAAAAAAGGACGGCAGAGCTTTTGCTCCGCCGTCCCTTTTCGCTTCGGGGGTTCCGTGTATGGCTGCTATCCGTGATCGGACAGGTCATTCACAAGAGCCTGCATCTGACTCTTGGAGGATACCGAGTGCGCCCTTTGGAGGATATCGGATTTTTCGGATTCCGACATCAGGGAAAAATTCCGCATGGCGTCAGGGTTCTGCGCGAGTGCGAAGGTAAACCCGAGCGGTAAATCGTTTCTATCCATTGTTATGACCATTCCTTTCGGCAGTAGCTTTTCCCTGCAGCTGTGGATTATGCGTGCTCGAGCGGAAAGTACAAAGGCAAAAGGATACAGTCCCGGCAGCTTTCTCCGCTTTTTGCATTTACAAAAAGCGGGTGATGCGGTATCATTTTAATATGATATTGTCGGATAAAAAGGAATGGTCATAATTATGAAGAAAAAAGGCTCATTGCTGCTCACGGCATTGGTACTGGCGCTTGCCCTTGTCAGAGTGCTCATGCCGACGCAGGAGGCGTATCCGAGCGGAGACATCGGTAATCCGCAGCAGCAGACCGAAGAGGTCGCGGACTCCGCCGTTGCCTACGGCGAAGCGTATACCGATCCCGACGAGGTCGCGATGTATCTGCACGAATTCGAGGAGCTGCCGCCCAATTTTGTTACAAAAAAGGAGGCGGGGCAGCAAGGCTGGGACGCGGGAGAGGACCTCTCCGAGATACTCCCGGGCTGTTCCGTCGGCGGAGATAAGTTCGGCAATTTTGAGGGCCTGCTGCCGGAGAAGTCCGGCCGCCAATACTACGAGTGCGACGTCAATTATACCGGCGGCCACCGCGGCGCAGAGCGTCTGGTATTCTCCTCGGACGGACTGATCTACTACACCGAGGATCATTATGAGTCCTATATGCAGCTCTATGACGGCTGGGCGCAGGACGGTGGTTACTACCGCGGAAACGGGGTGAAATAAGGTTGAAATACATTTTTTTGAATGGCGCGGATATGACGACGCGTGCGGACGCGTACGCGCACATCAGAAATGCATTTGACTGCCCTGACTGCGGTGCCAATCTCGACGCGCTCTGGGACGTGCTTTCTACGACCTCTGCGCTTGTCACACTGCAAAATCCCGAGCAGATGCTCAACGGTCTCGGCAGCTACGGCTGCCGGATGTTGGGGCTCTTTTATAAGGCGGCGGAGGAGACGGAGACGTTCCGCTTTTCCATGGAGGAGTGACGAATAGACTTTTTGCGAAAAACGTCGAATTTTGGCTTGATTTTGTATTAAGCTCATGTTAAGATTTCACTCGCGTCTGTCAAAAAACAATAACGGGAGAAAGAAACATGAACGACCTCAAGCCGCAGTTACTTCTTTCACTGAAAGATTACTCCGGAGAAAAGCTCGCAAAGGACATTGTTTCCGGCATTATCGTCGCCATCATCGCGCTGCCGCTGTCCATCGCGCTGGCGCTTGCCTCGGGCGTTGGCCCCGAGCAGGGCATCTACACCGCCATCATCGCGGGCTTCGTGATTTCCGCGCTCGGCGGCAGCAAGGTGCAGATCGCCGGCCCGACGGCGGCGTTTGCCTCGATTGTTGCCGGTATCGTTGCCGAAAACGGCATGGAGGGACTTGCGACCGCCACCGTCATGGCGGGCATTATCCTGGTGCTGCTCGGCGTGTTCCGCCTCGGCTCGCTCATCAAGTTTATTCCCTATACCATCACCACCGGCTTTACCGCCGGCATCGCCGTGACCATCGTCATCGGCCAGCTCAAGGACTTTTTCGGCCTGACGTTTACCCATTCGCCCATCGAGACGGTGGATAAGGTCAAGGAGGTCGTCGCCTGCTTCGGCACGGCGAATTGGACGGCGGTCGGCATCGGTGCGCTGGCGCTGGCAATTCTGATCATCTGCCCGCGCTTTATGAAGAAGATTCCGCCCTCTCTGATTGCGGTCGTTGTCACCGTGCTTGTGGTGAAGCTTGCGGATCTTCCGGTCAACACCATCGGTGACCTCTACACGATCTCGAGCGATCTGCCGCGCATCACGCTGCCCGCGCTGGACCTTTCCACCATCGTGCGCGTTGCGCCGGACGCGTTTACCATTGCGTTCCTCGCGGCCATCGAGAGCCTGCTCTCCGCCGTTGTCGCCGACGAGATGATCGGCGCACGCCACAACTCCAATATGGAGCTCGTCGCGCAGGGCGTCGGCAACGCCGCGTCCGCGCTCTTCGGAGGTATTCCCGCCACGGGCGCCATCGCCCGCACGGCGGCGAACATCAAAAACGGCGGCACGTCTCCGATCGCCGGTATGGTGCACGCGATCGTCCTGCTGCTCACGCTCGTTCTGCTCATGCCCTACGCGGCGCTCATCCCGATGCCCTGCATCGCCGCGATCCTCTTCATGGTCGCCTACAATATGTCCGGCTGGCGCAATTTCGTGCGCATCCTCAAGCGCTCGCCCAAGAGCGACAGCGCCGCACTGGTGCTGACCTTTGTGCTGACGGTCGTTTTCGATCTCGTCGTCGCCATCGCCGTGGGACTGATGCTCGCGTGCCTGCTGTTTATGCGCCGTATGGCGGACGTTGCCGTGGTCTCCGAGTGGAAGTACGTCGAAGCAGGCGAGGCGGACAACGACCTGTACCGTCCCGTGCCGGAGCGCGTCATGGTCTATGAGATCAACGGTCCCATGTTCTTTGCGGCGGCGGACAAAATTCCGCACGTTGCCGAGGACGAGAAAAAAACCGTGATGATTTTACGTATGCGTTCCGTTCCCGCGCTCGACATCACCGCGATGAACGGTCTTGTGCGCCTGCGCGAGGAGTGCCGCGGGAAGGGTATCCGCATGGTTTTCAGCCACGTCAACGAGCAGCCGAAGTCCGTGATGGACAAGGCGGGCTTCACCGCCGAGGACGGCGTGTGCTACTTCGCCGCTAACATCGACGAGGCGCTCGCCTTCGCCGGCGAGCTTGCATAAAACGATACAAGAAGATGATGCTCCGCTGCGATACTGCCGCAGCGGAGCATTTTTGCGGACGCTGCCGTAAATGCCTGCCCCTTTACACGGATTGGGGTAATATTCTTCACGGAAAGTGAAGACTTTTTTCCCAAACGGATTGAAAGCGGACAACAGCTGTGCTAAAATTAAAATAAAAAAAAGCACGAGATTTGTGCGATAATAATTTGCAGTAGGAATTTGAGAAAAAGGGAGGCATCCTTTTATGGAGCGTCACTGTCGAACCTACGATACTTACGTTGAAATCTTAAAGCGCGAGCTGGTGTGCGCCATGGGCTGCACGGAGCCGATCGCCATCGCGTTCTGCGCGGCGAAGGCGCGCAGCGTGCTGGGTGAACTGCCTGAGCGCATCGAGGTCACGGCCAGCGGCAACATCATCAAAAACGTCAAAAGCGTGGTCGTGCCGAACACGAACGGCGGGCGCGGCATCGCCGTCGCGGCGGCGCTGGGTGTGCTCGGCGGCGACGAGACTGCGGGCTTTCAGGTGGTCGCCGACGTGCCGCAGGCGGCAAAGGACGCGCTGCATGGCTATCTTGCCAAAACGCCGGTCAAGACGCTGCCGGCGGATTCGGAGTATCTGCTCGACATCACGGTGACGGTCTATGCGCTCGGAAAGAGCGCGAGCGTGCGTGTGGTCAACGAGCACACGAATATTGTCGAGATCAAAAAGGACGGCGAAACGCTCTTTTCCGAGCTGCCGGGCGCGGAGGAAGTACCCGAGAGCAACGCGCCGGACTATGAGCTTCTCACAGTCAAGGATATTTGCGATTTTGCCGAGAGCTGCAATTTGGACGATGTGCGCGATATTCTCGCACGGCAGGTCGAATGCAACACCGCCATCGCGGAGGAGGGACTCAAAAACGACTACGGCGCGAACATCGGCAAAGTCCTGCTCAAGACCGACCCAACGAGCGTGCGTACCCGCGCAAAAGCCTTCGCCGCGGCGGGCAGCGACGCGCGCATGAACGGCTGCGAGCTGCCGGTGGTCATCAACTCGGGCAGCGGCAATCAGGGCATGACCGCCTCGCTTCCCGTGATCGAGTACGCCAGGGAATGGAATGTCAGCGAGGACAAGCTCTACCGCGCGCTGCTCATCTCCAACCTCATCACGCTCCACGAAAAGACGAGCATCGGCCGCCTTTCCGCCTACTGCGGCGCGGTCAGTGCGGGCGCGGGCGCGGGCTGCGGTATCGCGTACTTAAACGGCGGCGGCGTGGAGGAGATCTCGCACACCATCGTCAACGCGCTCGCCGTCACGTCGGGCATCGTATGCGACGGGGCAAAGTCGTCCTGCGCGGCGAAGATCGCCATGGCGGTTGAAAGCGGCATCTTCGGCTATGAGATGTACCAAAACGGGCAACAGTTTTACGGCGGCGACGGCCTTGTCGTCAAGGGCGTGGAGAACTCCATCGCGAGCTTCGGCAGACTTGGCCGTGTCGGCATGAAGGAGACTGACCGCGAGATCATCAAAATGATGACGGAATAAGAGAATTAAAAAAGTGCTGCAAGTGCTGCTTCCGAACGGAAGCAGCACTTTTTTGCGCTTTGCCGATTATTTGAGCAGCAGCTCGGCGATCTGCACGGTGTTCGTCGCCGCGCCTTTGCGCACCTGGTCGCCGCAGCACCAGAGGTTGAGTCCGCGTTCGTCGGTCAGATCGTCGCGGATGCGGCCGACGAAGATGATGTCCTGATCGGAGGTGTCGAGCGGCATAGGATACTGCTTGTTCTTGAGGTCATCCACCAACTTACAGCCGGGGGCGGCCGCGATCAGCTCGCGGGCGCGCTCGACGCTGATTTTCTCCTTCGTGCGCAGCACGACGCTGACGCTGTGGCTGCGCACGACAGGCACGCGCACGCAGGTGCAGGAGACCTTGAGCTCGGGCAGGTGCAGAATTTTTCTGCCCTCGTTCTGCATCTTCATCTCCTCGCTTGTGTAGCCCGCAAACGCCTCGCCGCCGATCTGAGGGATGACGTTGTAAGCGATCTGATACTGGAAGACCTTGGGTTCAAGCATTTTACCCTCACTCAGCGCCGCGACTTCATTATGCAGCTCGTCGATGCCATTCTTGCCCGCGCCGCTCACCGCCTGATAGGAGGAGGCAACAATTGTCTCGATGGGGCTTTCCTTTGCAAGGGCGTTGATGGCAACGAGCGTGACGATCGTGGTGCAGTTGGGGTTTGCGATGATGCCCTTGTGCCAGTTTACGTCCTCGGGATTGATCTCGGGGATGACGAGCGGCACGTTGGGATCGAGACGGAACGCGCTGGAGTTGTCTACGAACACCGCGCCCGCCTCGACGATGGTGGGCGCGAAGCGCTCGGCAATGTCGTTTTCCGCCGCGCCGAGCACGATGTCCAGGCCCTCGAATGCGTCGTCGGACGCTTCCACGATGGTCACGTCCTGCCCTTTGAATTTGAGCGTCTTGCCCGCGCTTCTGCCGCTGGCGATGGGACGAAGAGACGCGACGGGGAAATTGCGCTCTTCCAAAATTTTCATCATTTCCTGACCGACGGCGCCCGTTGCGCCGAGAATACCGAGCTTTACTGCTTTCTTATCCATTTCGATATGTCCTTTCTGTCAGCACACGTGCTCTCTGACAAAGCTGTTATACAGGACGCGGATCGCCTGTTCAAAGTCCTTTTCCTCGACGCCGACAATGATGTTGAGCTCCTCGGGGTCCTGCGTGATCATGCGGATGTTGACGCCGTTTTCGCCGAGCTTGGCGAAGATCTTGCCGGAAACGCCGGGGCGATACGCCATCTTCCGGCCGACGGCGGCGACGATGGCGATGTGCTCCGTTACCGTTATCTTATTCGGCTGCACCTCTTTTTGCAGCTCGCCCAAGATCTCGTAGAGCCGCTTGGATACCTTGTCTGCCGACACGACGAGCGACACGATGTCGATGCCGGAGGGCGTGTACTCGACGTTGACGTCGTGCCTGGCGAGGATCTCCAGTATTTTGAGAAACGAGCCCGGCTCGGAGGACATCCCCGTCTTGGCAACGGTGATGACGCTAAAGCCCTTTTTACCCGCAATGCCCGTGATGAAGCTGCCCTCATCTATCTCGTCGTCGATGGTTTCCAAAATCATCGTGCCGGGATGGTCGGGTGCGTTGGTGTTGCGGATGTTAAGGGGAATGTTTTTCTCGCGCACGGGGAAGATCGTACCCTCGTGAAGCACCTGCGCGCCGATATAGCTCAGCTCACGCAGCTCGCTGTATGTCACGCGCTTGATGGGCGCGGGGGAGTCCACGGTGCGCGGGTCCGCCATCAGGATGCCGGACACGTCCGTCCAGTTTTCGTAAACATCGGCGTTAAGCGCCGCCGCCGCGAGTGCGCCGGTGATGTCGCTGCCGCCGCGGGAGAAAGTCTTGATGTGACCGTCCGGCATCACGCCGTAGAAGCCTGGGATGACGACCCTGCGCCCGTCTGCGGCACGCGCGAGTGCCTCATAGGTCGCATCCTGATCGACAGTCCCGTCAAAGTTGAACTTCACCCACAGCGCCGCATCGAGAAATTCAAAACCGAGGAACTCCGCCATGAGCTTCGCCGAGAAGTATTCGCCGCGGCTCGCCAGCTCGTCGGTGCTGATGCCGCTTTGCATCTTCGCCCACAGCTCGTCAAAATCCTTTGTGAGATCGAGCTTCAAACCGCACTCGTGGATGATCTCGGCGTAGCGGTCGCGGATCATCTGAAAAATGTCCTCGCAGGAAACGCCGTACTTAATGTGCGCGGCGCAGAGATAGAGGAGGTCGGTGATCTTGTGGTCATCCTTGAAGCGCTTGCCCGGCGCGGAGACGATGACCACGCGGCGGGCGGGATCTGCGTCTACAATGGATTTGACCTTGGCAAACTGATGTGCGTCGGCGAGCGAGGAGCCGCCGAATTTTAAGACTTTGAGCATAATGTATCGTTATTCCGCCATACGCGCGAGTAGCGCGTGGGCGTCGTCCTTTCTGTCGTTTTTATAGGCGGAGAACGCCTCGGCTGCCGAGCACGTTTTCGTGAAGTATTTCCCGTTCACGCGGTACAGCCACTGGGCGCTCGCGCCGCTGAGGTCAATGCCGCAGGGGGTGAGGGAGTTTACATAAAAATTAGGACAGCCGTCCATCACGTCGAGGCAGTCCGCCAGCACGCTCGAACCCGTCGGGAAGCCGCCCGCGCCCGCGCCGGAAAAGCTCTGCGTGCCGAAACGGGAAGCGCGGAACGTGACGATGTTGCCCGTGCCGCCGATGTGCGCTTCGGGTGCGTCTGCGGGGAAGAGCGTGGGGCAGACGAATGCCGCCACCTTGTCGCCGTTCTTTTCACCGCGGGCGATGAGCTTAAACGTAAGTCCCAGCTTCTTGGCTTCCGCGATGTCCTGCGCGGTGACTGACGAGATGCCGACGCAGGGGATGTCCGCTTCGCGCACGCTCACGCCCCACGCAAGGTTGACGGACAGCACCAGCTTGCGCCGTGCATCCAGTCCCTCCACGTCTGCTGTGGGGTCGGCCTCGGCATAGCCGAGCGCCTGTGCCTCTTTCAGCGCAACGGCGTAATCCGTGCCGTTTTCCGTCATGGCGGAGAGCATATAGTTCGTCGTGCCGTTCAAAATACCCTCGACGGCGACGATCTCGTCAAGCCGCGCCGCGCGGGAAAGGGACGTGAGCCACGGGATGCCGCCGCCGGCGGACGCCGTGCAGCGAAGCGACACGCCGCACTCCTTTGCCAGCGCCACAAGCTCCTCATAGTGCGCGCACATGAGCTGCTTGTTCGCGGTGACGACGTGCTTGCCCGCGCGCATCGCCGCGCAGATGTACGAGTAGGCAGGCTCCAGACCACCCATCACCTCGACCACGCACTCGATGCTCCTGTCGCGCACGATCTCATCAAAATCGGCGGTGATGCGGCAGGTAAGCTCGGGGCGCGGACGGCGGGATAAAACGGTGGTGACGCACAGATCGGTGCGCCCCTCCGTGAGTTTGTAAAAGTACGATCCGACGGTGCCGAATCCCAATAAAGCGATATTCATGCCTTTTCCTTCTTTCGTTGTCTGTATCCGTCAAGTGTGGACGATTTTGTGCAAATCACCAAATATGTCCACAATACAAAAACATTTGATTTTTGCACGGGAACAATATAACACGCTGCTTGTGCATTTGCAATAGGGATTTGCAAAAAAGTTGTGCTCTGCCGCTTTGAACAAACGGGAGAGGGAGGCAGGTATGTCAGATGTGCAAAGCGCGTAAATTCATCAGTTAGCCTTGACAAACTAATTGAGTTAGCTTATGCTTACAGCGTAGACAAACCGGACTTGTCAAAGGACTTTTTGATAGTCTTACCTCAAAAGAGAAAGAGTATTTGCGTATGAGTGTTTTTTGGTGGGTGGTCGTGATCACCGCGATTGCCGGCGTCGGCGGCACGGGACTCGGCGGTCTCGTTGGCGCGGTGCTGCGCCGCGAGTCTTCTAAAATTGTCAGTCTGCTGCTTGCGTTTGCGGGCGGTGTGATGATGGCGGTGGTGTGCTTTGACCTCATCCCCGAGGCATTTTTCCCCGACGGCGCGACGGAGGAGATGCCGCTGTGGCTGGTGCTTACCGGCGTGCTGCTCGGCTACGGCGTGATCTATGTGCTCAACTACTTCATCGACAGAACGACCAACCACGAGGTCGCGCATATTGACGAGGAGCACCCGCAGACAGCGGACGATCTCGACGAGCTGATCCATGCCGACCACTACAACGAGCATAAGAAAGCAAGCATCAAAAATAACTACGAGCTGTTTATCGCGGGCGTCGTGATGGCGTGCGCCATCGCGCTGCACAATATGCCCGAGGGCATGGTCATCGGCGCGTCCTACGCGGGCGACGGCGGCGAGATCGTCGGCGGCACGGGCTTTCTCATCGCCATTGTGATCGGCCTGCACAACATTCCCGAGGGCATGGCGGTCTCCGTCCCGCTTATCACGGGCGGCATGGGGAAGTGGAAAGCCATCGGCGTGACGGCGCTTTCCGGTGCACCGACAATCCTCGGCGCGATGCTCGGCTACTCGCTCGGCCTCATCAGCCCCGTGTGGCTTTCCGCCTCGCTCAGCTTTGCCGGCGGCGCGATGCTCTACGTCGTGTTCGGCGAGCTGCTGCCGGAGTCGTATCTGATGCTGCGCTCGAAAGCGCCGGCGGTCTTTACGCTGCTCGGCACGATGGTGGGGCTTATTCTGGTGCACGTTTAATAAAAGCGGCTGCGGCTTTTCACCGCAGCTGTTTTTATGCAAAAATTTGCGCTTTTTGTTGCAGTTCCCATGTGCATCGTGGTAGAATAACGGCAAATCTTTCGACGAGGGGGGACGCATATGGTAATCCGACCGGTGCGCGAGGACGATTTGTCCGCAACACTGCGCATTTACACCTATTATACGGAAAACACGGCGATCTCCTTTGACTATGCTGCGCCGGCGATGGACGAGTGGCGCGAAAAGATGCGAAAGACGCTCGAGAAGTACCCCTACTTCGTCGCGGAGGAGAACGGGAAGCTCCTCGGCTATACCTATGTTAGCCCCTTCAAGGGTCGCCCCGCCTACGACTGGTCGGTGGAGACGACGATCTACGTCGCGCCGGACTGCCGCAGAGGCGGCGTCGGGCGGGCGCTGTACGACGCGCTGGAGCAGGCACTAAAAAAACAGGGCATCACCAATATGTACGCCTGCATCGGTGTGCCGGAGCGGGACGACGAATATCTGACGCACGACAGCGTCTATTTCCACGAAAAGATGGGCTTCACCCTCTGCGGCACATTCCGCAAATGCGGACGCAAATTCGACCGCTGGTACGATATGGTCTGGATGGAGAAGATCATCGGCGAATATTTTTGATTTTTCGCGGCACACGCCGCTGACGATAGAATGGAGGAAACACGATGGATTATCAAAGCACCCGTAACGCGCAGCTTCGCGTATCGAGCGCACAGGCAGTTCTCGACGGCCTCGCCGGTGACGGCGGCCTTTACACGATGCCGTCCTTTGCGGACATCCAATTCAATTACCGCGACGTGCTGGGCATGGACACGCTTTCGATGGCGGCGGCGGTGCTCTCCGCGCTTCTGCCGGACTACCCCGTGTCCGAGATGACAGAGCTCGTCCGCGCGGGCTACGCGGGCAAATTCGAGACCGCTGACCTCACGCCCTCTGTTACCGTCGGCGACGACACGGTGCTCGAGCTGTTCCGCGGGCCGACGAGCGCCTTTAAGGACGTGGCGCTTTCCATGCTGCCGCGCCTGATGACTGCCGCACGCCCCAAGTGCGGCTTTACGGACGAAATTCTCATCCTCACCGCGACCTCCGGCGACACCGGCAAGGCCGCGATGGAGGGCTTTTGCGACGTGCCGGGCACGAAGATCATCGTCTTTTATCCCGACGGCGGCGTCAGTTCCGTGCAGAAGGCGCAGATGACTACACAGACCGGCGGAAACGTGTGCGTGTGCGCGGTCAGGGGCAACTTTGACGATGCGCAGACGGGCGTGAAGCAGATTTTTTCCGCGGTCAGTAATGGGAAACTCCTTGATGGCAAGGGCGTGAGCCTGTCGTCCGCCAACTCCATCAACATCGGCCGCCTCGCCCCGCAGGTCGTGTACTACGTCCGCGCCTATGCTGATCTCGTCAACGCGGGAAAGATCAAAGTCGGCGACAAGGTGGATTACGTCGTGCCGACCGGCAACTTCGGCGACATTCTCGCGGGATACTTTGCCAAGCAGATGGGGCTTCCCGTCGGTAAGCTCGTGTGTGCGTCCAACGCGAATAACGTCCTCACCGACTTCTTAAAGACCGGTCACTACGACCGCAAGCGCCCGTTCTATAAGACCGTTTCGCCCTCAATGGATATTCTCGTTTCCAGCAATCTGGAGCGTTTACTGTACCTGCTCTCGGGCGACGACAAGCTCGTTGCCGATCTGATGGCACAGCTTTCCCAAAACGGCTGCTACGATGTACCCGCCGAAATGCTCGAAAAGCTCCGCGACCTCTTCTGGGCGGGCTGCTGCGACGATGCGGGCACGAAAGCCGCCATCGGCAGGGTGTGGTGCGAGCATCACTACCTCTGCGACACGCACACGGCGGTCGCGTGGGACGTGGCGCAGCAGTACAAGGCGGCTGATCCCGACCACAACCCCGTCGTCATCCTCTCCACCGCGTCGCCGTACAAGTTTCCTGCCGCCGTGCTCAAGGGCATCGGCGAAGCGGAAGCTGGCGACGAGTTCGCGGTCATGGAGCAGCTTCACGCTGTCACAGGCGTACCCGTTCCGAAGAACCTGACGGGACTCAAGGAGCGCGAGGTGCTGCACCGCGACGTGATCGCGCCGGAGGAGATGCTGGATTATGTGCTCCGTAAAGCGGAACAGAAGGAGTGGTAAAGCTATGAATATTGTCTGTTTGGATATGGAGGGCGTGCTCGTTCCCGAAATCTGGATCGAGTTCGCCAAGGAGAGCGGCATCCCCGAGCTCAAACGCACCACGCGCGACGAGCCGGATTACGATAAGCTGATGAAGTGGCGCATGGGCATCCTGCGCAAACACGGCCTCGGACTGAAAGAAATTCAGGAGACAATCTCGCGTATCGACCCGCTGCCGGGTGCCAAGGAGTTTCTCGACGAGCTGCGCGCGACCACGCAGGCGATCATTTTGAGCGACACCTTTGAAGAGTTTGCCCGGCCGCTGATGAAAAAGCTCGGCTGGCCGACCATCTTCTGCAACAGCCTGGAGATCGACAAGGACGGCTATCTTTGCGGCGTCAAAATGCGCTGCGAGCAGTCCAAGCTCACCACCGTGCGCGGACTTCAATCCATCGGGTTTGACACCATCGCCTCGGGCGACAGCTACAACGACCTCGATATGATTATGGCGAGCAAGGCGGGTTTCCTCTTCCGCACGACGGACAAGATCAAGGCGGATTATCCCAATCTTCCTGCCTACGAGACCTATGACGAGCTGCTTGATGCCATCAAGCATGTGCTGTAAAGGAGAAACGACCATGACACCGGAAGCAAAAGCAATCGAAAACGCGCTCGTTCGCGCGGCGGAGGAAATCTGCGTTGCGGCAAAGACTGCGCCCAAGGCGTGCGGCAAGGACTCCATCGTCACCGCGATCCTCACGGGCGACGAGATCGAGCGGCTCGCGGCGTGTATGGACGAGCTGGAAAAGCCACGCAACAAGCCCATCCCTATTTTTTCCCGCGACGCTGCGCTCCTGCGCGAGTGCGGCGCGGTGGTGCTCATCGGACAAAAGCGCGTCGTGCGCGCGCTCAACTGTGGGCTGTGTGGCCGCGCGAGCTGCGGCGCGTGCATTGCGGACGGCGGACACTGCGCCTTTGACGACATCGACCTCGGCATCGCGCTGGGCAGCGCCGCATCCATCGCGGCAGATAAGCGCATTGACAACCGCATCCTCTATACCGCGGGAACGGCGGCAATGAAGCTGAAGCTGCTCGGTGACGGTGTTGCGACGATCATGGCGCTGCCGCTCGCGGCGAGCGAGCGCAACCGGTTTTTCCTGCGCGAGTGAAAAAACAAAGGGTGCGCCGCAAAAACCACGTTGCAGCGCACCCTTTGTGAATACTTCACGTTTGCGGCATTCATGCTTTTTCCATGCAAAATCTTGACAAAAGGTTGTCGTTTGCTTATACTAAAACTATCCAAACAAGGAATCGTTTTCTGTGCGCTTTGCCCAACGGGGGTGATGATTTGTGGATAATATGCATTCCGTTTTCGTCATTGGTGAATCCAGAACGAATGCCGACAATGCCATTACCAAGATGTACGGCACCTTCTATATGGCGTTTGAGATCGACGATGACACCTTTGAGGTTCTGGACTTCAGCTGCACGCACACGATTGATACGACACAGTCCTATCTGCGCAAGCTCTTCCTCGGTCAGCCTTTCCCGGAGATCGACGAGTGGCTGGAGGAAACGCTCAACTGCCGCTACGGAGGTTCTTCGCGCAAGGCGGTTCTGGTCGCCTACCGGGATGCCCTCAAGCGCTGGCATCTGATGACGGGAAAGTAATACAATGATATAGCTGCTTCGCTGCCGCTTGCCGTGGTTTCCGCTATGGCGTCGCGGGCGAAACCCAGCAAAATTAGACACCCTGCGGCGTTTGGTTTTGTTGGGCTTTTTTGTTTTCTGACGGGACTGTACCCCCGTTTGAAAAATAGAAAAAAAGGAGAGAGAAATATGTTTGGTTGATTGCATAATGAAGTTGGACACTTGAAAAGAAAATCCATAGTGAT
>R20__coassemble_1050_pt1 | contig 17164 bp, 17 predicted proteins | sample R20__metabat2_high_PE_036 | metagenome-assembled genome bin R20
AGGCTGCAGCCGGGTTTCTCGACAAACTGAGCCGACTGCTTTGGCAGTCGGCTTTCTTCACCCCCGCCGCGTTCGGCGCGTATGCTGTCATACAGGCGGTATGCCGCCTGAAATCCACGCAAAGGGCTGATCTTAAATGGGTCATTCCATCCACTGCGCCGCGCTCGGGACGGGATTTACCTTCCTGATGACAACGCTCGGCGCGGCGACGGTGTTTTTCTTTGCCAAAGAGACGAACGCAAAATTTCAGTGCGCGCTCATCGGCTTTGCAGCCGGCGTAATGACGGCGGCGAGCGTATGGAGCCTGCTGCTGCCCGCCATCGAGCAGGCGGAGGGCGGTGCGCTGCCCGCCTGGCTGCCCGCCGCGGCGGGAATTCTGCTCGGAATGCTGTTTCTCGGCACGCTGGATACCCTTTGCCCGAAGCTGCAAAAAAAACCGCGCGACGAGGCTTACCGCCAGAACGCGCTGCTCATCACCGCCATCACGCTGCACAACATCCCCGAGGGCATGGCGGTCGGCCTCGCGTTTGCGCTCGCCGCAAACGGAGAGAGCCTTGCGGCGGCGTCCGCGCTGGCGCTCGGCATCGGCATTCAGAACTTCCCCGAGGGTGCGGCGATCTCGCTCCCGCTGCGGCAGATGGGCACATCCCGCACCCGCGCGTTTACCATCGGGATGCTTTCGGGCATCGTCGAGCCGATCTTCGGCGTTGCCGTCGTGCTCGCGGCGGCGGGCATAAGAGCGCTGATGCCGTGGCTTTTGAGCTTTGCCGCCGGCGCGATGCTCTACGTCGTGGTGGAGGAGCTGGTGCCGCAGGCGCACTCGCGCGCGGGGACCTGCGGATTTATCGGCGGCTTTCTCGTGATGATGGTGCTCGACGTGGCGCTGGGCTAAAAGCAAGTGTGTGCGCATAGACTCACATGAGGTGATATTCCATGGATATTTACGTCGTGAAAAGCGGCGATACCGTTTCCGAGATCGCCCGAAGCTACGGCGTCGTGCCCGACCTGCTCGCCGCCGACAACGGGCTCACTGTCAATACGCCGCTTGTCGTGGGGCAGACGCTCGTGGTTCGCTTTCCCAAAACGGTGCACACCGTGTCGGCGGGCGAGACGATCTACTCCATCGCGCTCAAGTACGGCATCGACACGGTGACGCTGTACCGCAACAATTATTTCCTGCACGGGCTTCCCACCGTGCGCAGCGGCGACATCCTCGTCATCGACTATGCGCAGGAGGAAAAGCTCGGCACCTTCGGTGTCAACGCCTACGCCTACCCCTACATTCCCATTGAGCAGCTTGACGCGACCTTGCCGTATCTGACGTACCTCACGCCGTTCACCTACGGCATTTCGGCGGATGGGGGGCTCCTGCCGCTCAATGACGCGGAGCTGCTCGCCGCCGCGGGGCACTACCGCACGCTGGGACTGATGCATCTCTCGACACTCACGGAGGAGGGCGGCTTTTCCAACGACCGCTCGTCCGTACTGCTCCAGAGCGAGGAAAATCAGGAGCGGCTCATCCTCGCCGTCATTCAAAATCTGCGGCGCAAGAACTACTACGGACTCGACGTTGATTTCGAGTTCGTCTACCCTCAGGAGCGCGAGGCATACGCCGCATTCATCACCAAGCTGCGCGAGCGGCTCAATCCGCTCGGCTACCCCGTGCTCGTCGCGCTTGCGCCGAAAACGAGAGCCAACCAGAAGGGACTGCTCTACGAGGCGCACGACTATAAGCTTCTCGGCGAGGCGGCGAACGCGGTATTTCTCATGACCTACGAGTGGGGCTATACCTACGGCCCTCCGATGGCGGTCGCGCCGATTTCATCTGTGCGTGCGGTACTCGATTACGCCGTGACGGAGATTCCCCGTGACAAAATTTTCATGGGCATCCCGCTCTATGGCTACGACTGGACGCTGCCGTTCCAAGCCGGCGCGAGCAAGGCGGAGTCCCTCTCGCCCCGCCGCGCGCTGGAGATCGCTCTGCAATACGGCGCGGAGATCGAATACGACGAAAAATCGCAAGCCCCGTATTTTTACTACACCCCGCGCTCGGGACGGCAGCACGTCGTGTGGTTCGAGGATGCGCGCTCCATGAGAGAAAAGCTGCGGCTTCCGGCGGAGTACGGCTTTCAGGGCGTGGGGCTTTGGAACCTCATGCGCGAGATGCCGCAGCTCTGGCCGCTGCTCGACAGTATGTACAACATTGAAATACTTGGGTAACAAAAAAGACTTGCGGATCGCTCCGCAAGTCTTTTTTCAACTGCTTACTGAATTTCGAGTCGTCTTGTGTTCGAGACCGTCATGTCCTTCTTGGGCATCGTCAGTTTCAGCACGCCGTCGGTGTACTCCGCCTTCACGTCGTCGGCACGAACGGCGCCGATGTCGAACGAGCGCTGATAGCTGCCGTAAGAGCGTTCGCAGCGCATATAGTTCTTGTCCTTCTCCTCGCACTCGCTGTGGCGCTCGGCGCGAATGGTCATGGTGTCGCCGTCAAGCTCGATGTGGATGTCCTCTTTTTTGAAGCCGGGCAGATCGGCTTCGAGCAGGAAGCTGTCGCCCTTGTCCTGAATGTCGGTGCGAAATTCCCCCAGCGTACCGCCGGAAAAAAAGCCGCGGTCGCCGAAAAAGGCGCGCTCGAGATTTTCCATCTCGCGGAAGGGATCATAGGTGGTCATGCCGCGGTTGCTGCTGTGAAACGGTCTGAGTTCAAACATAGTAGATACCTCCAAAAATTTATTCTAACCGTTGCCGGTTGGTGTACGTGATTTCCTTTTGATGCTTTTAGTCTACCCACCACCTGTTAACAAAAATACATCTTTCCGTGAACGAACCGTGAATTTTAGCACTCAATGCGCGAGAGTGCTAAAATAGATTACAAAATAGGAACAATTTCGACTTTTATATGGACAAACGAAGCGGTTTCTGCTAAACTTATGTAAACCAAGAAAATCGGAGGCATCCCCATGAAACGAATGACAGCGCTGCTGCTTGCGGCGATACTGCTATTGAGCCTTTTGACCGCCTGCGGCGAAAAACAAACGCCTAAGCCGGACGATACGCCGCCCGTACAGGACGAGCAGAGCGCCGAACCCGAGCCGGAAGTTGACACACCGCCGGAGGAGGAGACGCCCTCGGGCGATCCCTATGACGCAGTGAAAACCTACTGGTCAGAGTCTCAGCTCACGCAGGCATGGGGACCGGAGCAGACGGTGGAGCATCTTTTCTTCCACCCGATCATCGCGTTCCCCAGGTGGGCGTTCCATGAGTGCAGCGCAAGTCAGGCACAGCGCTACGGGTTGGACGACTGGATGTGCACGGTGGACGAGTACAATAAAATTCTTGCCGAGCTTTACAAGCGCGATTATATCCTCGTTGCGATGGAGGACATTTGGAGCGAGGTGACGGACGAGACGGGGACGCACATGGTGCGCAACACCCTCATGCTGCCAGAGGGCAAAAAGCCGCTGGTCATCTCCTTTGACGATGTGAATTACTATCCGTATATGCTCGAGGAGGGCTTTACGAGCAAGCTCGTGCTTGGCGACGACGGTGAAATCTGGGCGGAGTGCTGGAATCCCTACACGAACGAAACGACGCTCACGAAGGAGTATGACGCAACGACCATTCTCGATACCTTTGTCTATGAGCACCCCGACTTTTCCCTAAACGGCGCGAAGGCGATCTTCTCGCTCACCGGTTACTACGGCATTCTCGGCTACCGCACGCAGAACGACCGCGACATTGCGTCCGATTCTCCGGCGCGTCCGGCGTTTGAGGAGTATCGCGCTGCCGAGATTGAGGCGGTCAAGCCCGTGATCGCGCGGCTCAAGGAGACCGGCTGGACGTTCGGCAGCCACACCTGGGGGCACATCCGCCTTGACTCAAAGCCGCTCCAGACCGTCATCAACGACACCGAGCGCTGGGAAGAGGAGGTCGGCAGCCTCGTGGGCGAGACGAACATTCTCTTCTATCCGCACGGCGGCCGTCCCGACGGAAACGATTGGAAACAGACCGGCGAGCGCTTTCAGTATCTGCAAAGCAAGGGCTTCCGCGTGTTCGCCAGCGTCGGCACCAGCTCGTTCAGCTATATTAAGCCGGACATTTCCGCCGTCATCTGCGACCGCCTGCATCCGGACGGAACGACCTTCCGCCATGCCCGCAGCCGGTATCTGCAATTCTATGACGCGATGGATATTATGGACACCGAGGTACGCCCGGACCTCGGCGTAGACTGGTAAAGGGGAAAAGACATGATTCAAACCGAACGACTCAAAATACATATTGCCACAGACGATGAGATGCGCGACTTCATCGCCGCGCAGGAGCTTGACGTTCTGCGTGAGGCGTACACGGAAATGCTGGACGGTGCCATCGCAAACCCGGACGGGCGCGCGTGGTACGCTATGTGGATGATCGAGCTGCGCGATGGAACCCACGTCGGCGAGTTGTGCTTCAAGGGCATTTCGCCAGACGGCGCAGTTGAAATCGGCTACGGCATCGACGAGCGTTATCAAGGTCACGGCTACGCGACCGAGGCGGTCAGCGCCGTCACCGCATGGGCAGCGCAGCAGGAGGGTATCTCTCACGTCGAGGCCGAGGCGGAGGAGGACAACGTCGCATCGCTGCGCGTTCTTGAAAAGTCCGGCTTCGTCCCGACCGGTGAGCGGGGCGAAGAGGGGCCGCGCTTTGTGTGGAAAAACAAACAGTAAATTCAGAAAGGAGCAAGCGGCAGACGATCTGCCGCAGTTACCGTGATGAACGAACAACAGTTAAAGGAACTTGCCATCTCCATGCTCGACATGGCGTATATCCCTTATTCCCGCTTCCCTGTCGGCGCAGCGCTCGAGTGTGAGGATGGCTATGTCGCCACGGGCTGCAACATCGAAAATTCCAGCTACGGACTGACGATCTGCGCCGAGCGCACGGCAGCGGTCAAGGCGGTGAGCGAGGGGCACCGAAAATTTAAGCGCATTGTTATCGCGGGCCGCAGCGACGATTTTTGCTACCCCTGCGGCGCGTGCCGTCAGTTTCTCTATGAGTTCGGCCCCGACATGGAGGTCATCTGCCTGAACAAAAACGGCGAGGCGAGGAGCATGAACATCAAGGAGCTGCTGCCCTGCGGATTTGACAGCACGTGGCTGTAAGCGCCCATAAAAGTAAAAGAGAGGAGACTGCTGATGCAGTCTCCTCTTTTATCTGAACCTTTCTTAGAAATCGGCGCTGCCGACGGTGCGCGGATGCAGCTCCACGTCGCGGATGTTGCTCACGCCCGTGAGGTACATCACCATGCGCTCGAAGCCGAGACCGAAGCCCGCATGACGGCAGGAACCGTAGCGGCGCAGGTCGCAGTACCACCAGTAGTCCGCAGGATTCATGCCAAGCTCCTTGATGCGGCCCTCGAGCAGCTCGATGCGCTCTTCGCGCTGGCTGCCGCCGATGATCTCGCCGATGCCGGGGACGAGGCAGTCTGCCGCGGCGACGGTCTTGCCGTCGTCGTTGAGGCGCATATAGAACGCCTTGATCTCCTTGGGATAGTCGGTGACGAACACGGGACGCTTGAAGATCTGCTCGGTGAGGTAACGCTCATGCTCGGTCTGCAGGTCGATGCCCCACTCGACAGGGTAATCGAACTTCGCGCCGGACTCCTTTAAGAGCTTGACCGCCTCGGTGTAGGTCACGCGGCCAAAGTCGGAGTTGACAACGTGTTCAAGGCGCTCAAGAAGTCCCTTATCGACGAAGCTGTTGAAAAACGCCAAATCGTCCGGGCAGCGCTCCATGACGCGGCGGATGATGTGCTTGACCATCGCCTCCATGACCTCAAGGTCGCCGTCGAGGTCGCAGAACGCCATCTCCGGCTCGATCATCCAGAACTCGGCAGCATGACGCGCGGTGTTGGAATTCTCGGCGCGGAAGGTGGGGCCGAAGGTATAGACATCGCCGAATGCCATGGCGAAGTTTTCGGCGTTGAGCTGACCGGAGACGGTCAGGCTCGTCTTCTTGCCGAAAAAGTCCTGCGAATAATCGACCTTGCCGTCGGGGGTGCGCGGCGGATTTTCGAGATCGAGCGTCGTCACCTGGAACATTTCACCCGCGCCTTCGCAGTCGCTGCCGGTGATGATGGGGGTGTTGACGTAGACGAAGCCGCGGCTCTGGAAGAACTCATGCACGGCGTAAGCCGCCGCAGAGCGGACGCGGAAGGTAGCGGAAAACAGATTGGTGCGCGGACGCAGATGCTGGATCGTGCGCAGATACTCGACGCTGTGGCGCTTTTTCTGCAGGGGATAGTCCGGCGTGGACACGCCCTCGACCTCGACAGAGGCGGCTTTGAGCTCGAGCGGCTGCTTGGCGTCCGGCGTGAGGACGACGATGCCCTTGGCGATGAGTGCCGCACCGACGTTCTGGGATGCGATCTCCTTGTAGTTGGAAATCTCATTCGCGTCCATGACGACCTGCAGATTGCGGAAGCAGGAGCCGTCGTTGAGCTCGATGAAGCCAAAGGTCTTCATGTCGCGGATGGTCTTGGCCCAACCCATCACGACAACTTCCTTGCCGCTATACTGTTCGCTGTCCGCAAAAACGGATGCAATTCTGACTCGTTCCATAGTTATCATACCTCGTAAGATAGAGTTTTGCCAAATAATGCAAATATTATAAGCTACTTATCCACCTTTTTCAAGCCCTGTTTCATTGACTTTTTCGGCTTACCGTTTTACAATGAAGCGGAATTCATCATACCGACTTTCAGGAGGAATACTATGGGACTTTTACAATGGGCGATTACTGAAGAGATCGCAAAAGAGACCGCAGAAGAAGTGATGCGCGGAAAACAAAATCCGTATCTTGACATCGCGCCCGAGGTCAAAGCCGCGCTTGACGCAGGAAAGCCCGTCGTGGCGCTCGAATCCACCATCATCTCCCACGGGATGCCCTATCCGCAAAACCGCGACACCGCGCTCAAGGTCGAGGAGATCATCCGCTCCCTCGGCGCCGTGCCCGCGACCATCGCCATCATCGGCGGGCGGCTCAAAGCGGGTCTGTCTCCCGAAGAAATCGACTATCTCGGACGCACCGGCAGCGGCGTCGCCAAGGCAAGCCGCCGCGACCTGCCCGTGCTCGTTGCCAAGGGCATGGACGGTGCGACCACCGTCACCACGACCATGATGATTGCGGCGATGGCGGGCATCCAGGTCTTTGCCACCGGCGGCATCGGCGGCGTACACCGCGGTGCGGAGACGACGATGGACATTTCTGCCGACCTCGAAGAGCTTGCGGAAACCCCCGTCATGGTCATCTGCGCGGGCGCAAAGTCCATTCTCGACCTCGGGCTGACGCTTGAATATCTTGAGACCAAAGGCGTGACCGTCATCGGCTACGGCACGGAGGAGCTGCCCGCGTTCTACACCCGCAAGTCCGGCTTCGGCGTGGATTACCGGCTCGACACACCCGAGGAGCTGGCGAAAGCGTTCCACGTCAAGCGGGAGCTTAACCTGCGCGGCGGTATGCTCGTCACAAACCCCATCCCCGAGGAGTATTCCATGGACGCGGACACCATCAACAAGGCGATCGACGACGCCGTCGCCGAAGCCAAGGCGCAGGGCATCCACGGCAAGGCGACCACGCCGTTCCTGCTCGCAAAGATCAAGGATCTCACCGGCGGTGACAGTCTGGATTCCAACATCCAGCTCGTGTTCAACAACGCCCGCCTTGCGGCAAAGACCGCCGTCGCGCTGAGCGCACTGGAGCAGTAAGATGGCGCAGGATTTACTCAAATACGTCCTCTATTACCTCGCCGCGATCAACGCCGTCACCTTCTTCGTCTACGGCATCGACAAATGGCGCGCCAAACGCGGCGCGTGGCGCATTCCGGAAAAGACGCTGTTCCTGCTGCCCATTCTCGGCGGCAGCGTCGGCGCGATTGCGGGGATGAAGGTCTTTCACCACAAGACGAAGCATTGGTATTTCAAATACGGTATGCCGCTCATTCTCCTTTTGCAGATCGCGCTGGTGGTATGGCTGAAGATCCGATAAAAAAACAAGACACGCAGAGAGCGGACTGCAATAGGGAGAAAAAGTGAACCCCCTATGGCAAAGCCGGTACGGTGCCAAAAGCATAAGCGCGAGAGGCGAATGCCTCCCGCGTTTATGTTTTTCTCCGTTTGGTCAACAATCTTTAAATAGACTTGTGCGCCTCCTTCGGGTATTGTTTGCTTTACCAAAAACAAGGAGGTATTGAAAGACGCAGGAGCGTGTCTTGTTTTTTTCTGCAAGAGACCATATCGGGAAATCAGACGTTAAAGCGGAAGTAGATCATATCGCCGTCCTTGACGATATACTCCTTGCCCTCGGAGCGGAGCAGGCCCTTTTCCTTCGCGGCGCTCACGCTGCCGCACTGGATCATCTCGGCAAAGTTGATCGTCTCGGCGCGGATAAAGCCGCGCTCGATGTCGGAGTGGATCTTGCCGGCGGCGGCGGGCGCCTTGGTGCCGTTTCTGATCGTCCACGCGCGGCACTCATCCTCACCGTAGGTGAGGAACGAAATGAGACCGAGCAGCGCGTAGGAGCATTTGATGAGGCGGTCGAGACCGGATTCCGCGATGCCCAGCTCTTCAAGGAACAGCGCACGGTCGTCCCCGTCCAGCTCCGCAATATCCTGTTCGAGCTTGGCGCAGATGGGCAGCACCTGTGCGCCCTCCTTGTCAGCAAGGGCTTTGACCTGCTTAAAATACTCGTTGCCGTCCTGATCGGCAAAGCCGACCTCGTCCATGTTGGCAGCGTAAATAATGGGCTTGAGGCTCAGAAGATCGGCGGTGTCGAGCAGCTCGCTATCTGCGCCGGCGTCGAACGTACGGGCACTCTTACCGTCGTTGAGGTGCTTAGCGAGCGCGGCAAAGACCTCCGCCTCGTGGGCAAACTTCTTGTCGCCGGACTTCGCCATCTTCTGCGCCTTTTCCGCGCGGCGGTTGACCAGCTCGAGGTCAGCCATGATCAGCTCGAGGTCTATCGTCTCGATGTCGCCGAGGGGATCGACGGGGACGTTCTGGCTCGCATCGGCGACGACGTGCATAATGTTCTCGTCGTCAAAGCAGCGCACGACGTGGATGATCGCGTCCGTGCGGCGGATGTTCTCCAAGAACTTGTTGCCGAGTCCCGCGCCCTGCGATGCGCCCTTGACAAGACCCGCGATGTCGACGAATTCGATGACAGCGGGCGTCTTTTTCTTGGGGTGATACATCTCGGCGAGCTTGTCGAGCCGCTCGTCCGGCACGGCAACCATGCCGACGTTCGGCTCGATCGTGCAGAACGGATAGTTTGCACTCTCCGCGCCGGCGTTGGTGATGGCATTAAAGAGAGTCGATTTGCCGACGTTCGGCAGACCCACGATACCTAATTTCATCTTTCTATATCTCCTTGCATTTTTGCTTGTTAATTTCTGACATTTTATTAAAAATCAGTGCGTTTTTGCAACTATTTCGTCGATAATTGCTTGACGTTTCTCTGGCACTCACTTTTTACTCACTTTTTTGCGGTGCAGAGATGCCTTTTCCAAACTGAGCAACGGCCTGACGCAGAGAATCATCAGTCACATGAACGTACTTGTCCATGGTGGTTTTTATGCTTTCATGACCAAGCAGCTGTTTCAGAATTTCTGGGGGCATCCCGCCTTCAATTGCCCTCGTTGCGTATGTATGACGCAGCGCGTGCATAGAGAAGTGGTCAATCCCCGCCTTGTCGCAAAGCTTGTAAAGATGCGTGTCATAGCTGCTGTTCTTAGTCGGCATTCCCGTTCGCCAGTTTACGAAAATCAGATCTTTCATGCAGAAAGATTTGGTTGAGCCTGTTCTGCGGTCAAGATAAGTCAGCGTAGTCTGCAACGCCGACGATTCCTTACGAAACTGCCGCCCGACATATAGGTCTTGTAGGATACAGTAAGCCCTGTCGGTCAGTGGTATTGTTCGATAGCTTCTTTTCGTTTTCGGGGGACCTGCTCGCCATTCCTGCTGCTCGTAGCGGAATTCCATCGTCTTGCGAATTGCAAGCGTGTGTCGTTCCCAGTCAATATCATCCCACGTCAGCGCAATCATTTCGCCTGTTCGAAGTCCGGTTTCTAAAATCAGCGCATACTGATAATAGTTGGCAGACTGTTCGGCTGCGTTCAGAAAAGCCTGCTGTTCCGGAATGGTCAGGAAGTGAATTTCATCCGAAGCCTTCACGGAGCTTTCAAAGCGTACACCATCCATGGGGTGTTTGTCAATGAGGCCATTCTCCTTGGCACACTTTAACATACTCCCGAGGAAAATATACGCTTGTCGAATCGTTGACCCCGCATATAGCCCAGCCATCGCATTGAAAACAGCTTTGCAGTGCATCGGCTTTAACTCCGAAAGGAATTTATTCCCCAGAATATCTCGGACATTTTGCTCGTAGCGTTCCCGATAATTCCTTATTGTGTTGGGAGACAAGCCCACCAACTCTTCATTGATCCAATGCTGAAACCACTCGTCTACCGTCATCGTTGAAACTGCATCCCGATTTTTGGCGTGTCGAGCAAGATAGTACTGCTCCTGCTGCCAATCCTTGGCCTCTATCAGCCGTTTAAAACATTTCTCTTGGACCTTCCCCGTCGAATCTGTGTATCTTGCGTAGTACAGGCCATCTTTACGCTGGCCGAGACCTTTTCCCAGCTCTTTTCCTCCTAAGCTTTTCCCCATGGATTAGACTCCTTTCCTCCCGTGAGAAAATGAGCCCATACAACGGTAAGATTTTACCATGCTGAGCCCATTTTCTCAATAGGAAAATTTCAATATAACCGAGAGAACATTAGACGCAGAAAGACGAGCTGAGGAAGGCCTCGAACGCCTCTCGTTTGACCAAGCGCTTGCGCCCTACACGCAGGCAGAACGGACAGCCGGGTTCTCGCAGCATCGACTCAATGCGGTTGATTCCTATGTTGCTGAATTCCGCCGCTTCACGGATGGTGAGAGCGGCCTTTTGGTTGATAGGTACGGATTCGGACATATTGTATCCCTCCTTTCACTTTTATTCCTACCGCGAGGGGAAAAGACTTTCCCTCGCGGCGCCACGATGGTGTTCGTTGATTTAGCTAATCTAGCCCTGACTCTAAATCGGTGCGCGTTGCTTTCACTTTTTCTTTACTCCGAAAAAGCAGTTTTCCGGAGTACCGTTAATCCTCTTCTTGTCTTTGCCAAGACATAGCTTTTTTAGGGCAGCAGAGAATGAATTGTGGTCAACCGTCCTTACTCCAAACCGACCACATGTTTGGCAGTAGTGGTCATAAGCATTACCGGAACTAAGCAAGTCATCCATGTTTGCTGTGAATTCAAAACACTCATGAATCACCGCCTCCAATTTCGGATCAGAAACGACCATAATCTGAGAGCCCTCCATAGCAGATGTGCTCGGATGGATTTCAGTAAAAGTCAGGTTCCGCTGCTTCAAATCGAGGTATATAGGAATTGCTTTTAGAGCAATTCCAGAAAACTCCGAATAAATATGTTCAAGAAGATAATGGTCCTGTTCTTCCTCAGGCACTGAATACCTGAAGGGAACAAAAACCATCCGCTCATTGACGGCATCATCAGGAGTCTTTAGCCTTAGGGTGAAATTTGAGCCAAGCAACAGCTTCGCTGTATTCTTGAACTCAATCGAATCCTTGAATTTACGATCCGCATGGATTGCATCTCCGCCTGTGAGCATCTTGATGAATCCTACAGCCTTCTGTGATAACACCTCGTCTGCAAGATCCATACAGATGTTCAGACGTTTTCCGCATAGATTGGCTATGGCAAACTGCTTATCTAAATCTGATGTATTTAGACACGAGCAGCTGTCGTTTCCAAGCATTGCGGTCAGTATATTGGCCATTAGGCTTTTCCCTGAATTCTTTAACCCAGCAAACAGGAAAAACTTCTTGGCCTTGGTATCCGGGGACAGAATATATGCGATCACTTCCCAGAGAAGCTGCTTCACATCAGCACAGCCGTAAGAGATTGTCTCAATCAGCTGATCGAATGTCGGGCAAGTTGCTTCTGGACAGTAGTCACATTGCAGAGCCGACAGAACAATTTTGCTGCCGTCGTTCGGAATTGTATTTCCGGTCAATGTGTTCACAATGACATCTTTGAACACCCAAACGAATGGGTTCAACTCGCCGGAGTTAACCCGAAGCGTGTCCATCATCCTAAGCAAATGGGCAGCGTCCTGCAAAATCTTTGCAGGGTTTTGTGTATTCATAATTTCGGTGCCATAGTCTCGCATCAACCTTAACTCAATGTCCTGAGCAGAAAGCTTGCGGTAATAGCCCAGATCCTTAGCGAATGCATAGAGCATTTTATCGTCCATCATGCAAATCTGCTGCTCACGCATAAAACGATGAACGATGGGCGTTACCTCATTCTTTGCTTCGGTAGTGATAGTCGGGAATGGGCTGTGAGGTGCTGCAACCTTTGCTGCCGGAAGCGTTATCTTTTGTATAGGTAACGGCTCCATCCGCTGCGCAATAGGCAAAGATACTTTTTCTATTGCAGTGGATACAGCTAGCGTAAAGTTTGCGTGAGAACAGATTTCTTTTGGAATCTGTTCACCAAACGATATCGCTTGTTGAAACCCAACTGCCTCGGCAGCTCGTTGCTCTGCAATGCTCTCAAGGCGCGGCGTGGTATATTCCCCAGAATCAGCATCAAAGGTGCATCCATTTTCAGCAACTCTTGCTTTATAATAGTTCGAAACTGGCGTTGACTCACCTTCTGGTTTAACCCAACTAGAGGGAACGTCGATGCCACGCTTGAGAGCCTCTGTTGCAGTGAGAACCTGTAGATCATCGTCGCGTGAGTCATACGGAATATCAACTTCCATTTTATCGCAGCTTGTTTCGTTGACAACGGTAACAGGCCGCAAAAGTGCATTTTCCATAGTGTGCCTCCTTCTATTATGAACAGAAAGTGGCGCACACCGATTTAGTTGTCAAGGTTCACAGCCCCGCCCTTGCCCATCGAAATGTGCACGATGGAGGACTGTGTCTATTCTATCAAGAAATTAAATAAATAATAGTAGTATGATTTTCATACTACATTTTCAAATTTATATTTATTGATTGACATAAATCGCAGTTTTGTCTATAATTAAATACTGAAAATTGCTGATACGTTTTTTGATGAGTTATATGACTCAATACTGGCCAGTCCCGGCAGAAGATGTTATGCTCAAGCAAAAGAGGTACAGCAGCCTGTAAGGAGATGCGAATATGAAAGATACGATTTATTATCCAAAGGCATATGAAAATGCCATAGATTCCTATTTTGCAGAGGTAAGAAATACCTTGAAGTACACATTGCGCATCAATGAAATTAGCGAGGACGAAATCACTGATGCTTTAAATGGCTTTGATTGCAAGACTGCGCCCAAAGAAGTCTTGGCAGCGCCAATCATCGAAGCAGTCAAAAAGTCTACTGACGCGGCATGCCAGTTTCTCTTTCAAGCTATCCCGGATTTTTTCGGTAGTGTTCTGGAAACGCGTACGGCAAAAGCGGACGAAGAAGAACTGTCAACTGAAAAGCTAGTAATAATACTGTGGCGATCGCTTTTCAATGACGCGTTGCTGTCCGTATATTCTTATCTGCGAAAAGCATTGTGCGGTGGAGCAATCCGCGGATATACCGCCTACAAGATTTCTCATTTCAGCGATAACGGAGAGAGAACGGGCTTGGACTATGCACTTGAAAAAAACTGGTTGTGGTTTTCATCTAATGATTCAAGTCCGAGAGAGTTCAAGCTCAATCAGAACAAACGGCAAAATATAAACACAGCTAACATAGCCGGGAACGGAAGTCCGTTTTGTGAGAGAATGAAGAACATTGACTCGTCTTTGGATGGTCAATCATGCTTCGAAAGTATTTTAGCAACGGAAAAAGGCCAGACGGTTATCGAAGGCAATTTACCCAGTGACAATAACAATAAATATTGGCTGAGTTGCGATGGTGCATTTGTGGGCAGTGTTTTTGATGGCCACAAAGTGAGCCTAAACCACCTTGTCGATTGGGTGAACGGAAAAAAGAATCCAACGAGAAGCAGCCTAAGAAATGATCTCGGAAAGATTGAAAATGAATTTCGCGGCAAAGCCAGCTACTGCCTTTCTGATAACGCTTACCTTGAGCGAGAAATTGAAAACTTGTTCCACGGAGAAGTACTAGAGGATTTATGGATTAGCGCGAAAAAGTTTGAAGAGCGAAACAAAATTGAGCTTGCAGCAAAGGATTATCAAACTCTCGCCTTATGTATGAAACTACCCTTAACTCCTGAGCGGACATCTATAATCCGTTATGCGTTTGACTTCAATTTTGCCGACGATGTCACAAAGGATGATTTCTTCTCAACACTTGGAGTAAAAGCTGCCGTAATTGAATCAGCTCCAGCTGATAAAAGTAGATCTATGGAACTGTGGATGGAGCGTTATCGGCACATGATGTATTACCTCGCAGATTTTGCGTATCCGGTATATCGTAGCTGTTTCTTCATTAACCTTTACAAAGTAGCGAACACGGTCCTGAGCACAGACAACACGATGGAAGTGATTCCCTATATGTATGATTGTCTACGACATTGCATCAATTACGATCATGCAAACGAGGGAGGGCAGGATTGCAAAAGTGATCCCCTTCAGCAGAAGAGGAAAAAGCAAAGTGTTGCAAACGAAAAGAGCAGTGCAAACAGTAGCGCAGATAAAGAGTTCGGTGCATTTTACAAAAATTGCAATACTTTTTTCCGGGGGGTTGGAAGTCATAACCGCCAGGGCATTTTCCTTACTCTCAAAGAAATCGATTACTTTTCACCAGATAAGAACCGCGTTGATAGGCTTTACGATGAAACAATCCCCGAAATTTCATTGATGCCCGACAGCATAAAAGAAGTGCGCTATAATTTTATGAAAGCCGCCGCTCATTACGCGAAGTGAAGGCAATATAATTTATGTCTGTTCCAGCGTTCCGTTCCACCCACGGGAAAGCGCAAATAATTGTCCCGTTCTCAGAACGTTCCAGGAACAAATAAAGAAATCTAGGCTATTTTGGTTGGAACGGAACGTTAGCACGGCAAAAAATAGTCATGTTGAATTATCATCTACACGAAAGAACCACATATTTCCTTCAGAAAAGTTGTCTTTTTCAGACAGATATTATAATAATGATACCAATGCCCCTGAGCTATTACGGCTCAGGGGCAAATTTATTTTTGGAGGTATGCCTATGCTCAAGCAGATTGTTTCCGCAGTCGTTATCGCTATCGCAGATGTCCTGCGCGGACATGAAGGACACAAAAAAACATAAGGAGGAACCCACCATGCGCTATGACGCAGCAAAACTCACCTATGATGAAGTTACCATGCTCGGTGTGCCTGCGATTTTCACCGAATGCCGCATTGACCGAACCACTGTCCCGCCCCAAATGCATTTGTACGAAATCCGGCACGAGGATGAGGACTGGGGCCGCCCCTGCCAGCTTGCCAAAGGCATTCTCGTAAACTTCTACGGCAGCTTGCTCACCCGTCAGCCTATCGAATTACCGGACTCCGGTTATCTCGACTTCGACGCCGAGGATCTGCACTATCCCGATGTGGTTGACAGCACAAACTTAGAAACCTATTTGAAAGGAGACACCACCCATGCACAGCAGGATCTTTGAGCTTTCCCGCAAGCCTGTCAAAGCGTCTGATCGTATGACGGACGGCAATATCCCCGACTGGTTCTTCTCGTCTGTCTGCGATTATGCCGTTCCATCCGGCCAACGGGAACAGGACATCGACTGGCTCACAGGGCATTTCCGCGGTCTCTGTTCCCGCGACGGCAGCAAGCTCAGCTTCGCACCGGACATCAAGGAGAAGTGCTTCCGCGAAAGCTACGAAGCCTTCAAGTCCGCAGCTTCGGCACTCGCTGAGACGGACTATGAGACTTTTGCCGGTTTGAAAAAAAGCACCGCTTTTCAGCTTGCCCGTTTTGGCCTGTCGGACAGCTATGAGGACAAATTCGGCTTCTACATCTATACCCCCGAATCGCAAACTTTGCAGCCGCTCGACGCTTGGCTGCGCAATGCTGACACAAGCAAGCCGTTCTATGTGGGCGGCACCATCGACTACCATTGCTAAAAATCTACAAATTTGAAAAGGAGAAAAAACTATGCCCGCAAATGTTGAAACCATGATGTACGTCAGGGAAAAGCCCTGGCACGGTCTCGGTACGCTTGTTGCCGAAGCACCTACCAGCGCCGATGCGCTCAAATTCGCAGGTCTTGATTGGAACGTCCGTCAGGAACCCGTGTTCAACTCCCGCGGTGGGATCATCAAAGGCTACAAGGCCAATGTCCGCGATACGGATAGCAACGTCCTCGGTGTGGTCGGTGACCGCTACCGTGTCGTGCAGAACGCCGACGCCTTCCGCTTTACCGATGACCTAATCGGTGGAGATGTCCGCTATGAAACTGCCGGTAGTCTTCGCGGCGGCAAACAGATCTGGCTGCTCGCCAAAATGCCGGAGATGAAGATTGCCGGTGACGCAGTAGAGCCTTACCTCTGCTTCACCAACGCCCATGACGGCAGCAGCGGCGTTAAGGTCTGCATGACGCCCATCCGCGTCGTCTGCAACAACACCCTGAACATGGCGCTGAATACCGCCAAGCGTACATGGTCGCTTCGCCATACCGAGAGCATCCATGAGCGGCTGGATGAAGCGCGGAGCTGTCTGTTCCGTGCCGAGGACTATATGGAGGGACTGGCGCAGTACGCAGATATGGCTGCGAACACTACGCTGAGAGATGATGAGATCAGGGCAATCATCAATGAGCTGTTCCCGATTACGGATAAGACCGGAGAGCGGGAGAAAGCGAACCTCAAAAAGTGTCGGGATGAATTCATGGTCTGCTACTTTGCACCCGATATTGCTAAGTTCCGCAACACTGCATGGGGCGTCATCAACGCTGCCAGTGACCTTGTCACGCACTCCATGCCGCATAAGAATACGCCGACCTATGCAGAAAACAACTGGGGGCGTATCATGGACGGCCACGCGCTGATGGATAAGGCCGCCATGCTTGCTATGAAAGGAGTAGCATAATGCAGGGCGTTTTGAGAGTCCCTACCAAAGATATGAGCCGTGAGGAC
>R20__coassemble_1323_pt1 | contig 14335 bp, 12 predicted proteins | sample R20__metabat2_high_PE_036 | metagenome-assembled genome bin R20
ACGTCATCCACACCGCGCTGCAGGACACGCCGTTTGTCACGACGTTCTCCATCGGTACCGAACCGAACCGCCGCGTCGTCGTGTCGTACGACCGCACGAAGCAGTAAGATAAAACGAGAAGGACTGTCGAAAGACAGTCCTTCTTTTTTGACAAACCGCCTGCACGCCGCAGCGCGGTTTTTTATTTTTCCTCGCCGGGTGCCGCATCCCCGTTTGCCATGCTGCCGTGCCGTTTCCACCGTCCGGAGAAGTAGTAAACCAGCACCGCGATAAAGCCGAGCACCCAGCCGATGTCGTAGGACAGATACATATAGTGCGGCCCGTAATGGTCGGCGATGTAGTAGATAATGGGCAGCCTCGTGACGATCATGCTGACGATCGTGCAGACCATGGGGAAAAAGCTCTCGCCCGCGCCGCGCATGGCGTTGTTGAGGCAGAACATCACCGCGAGCATCGGGTAGCCCCACATCACGAACCACAGATACTCCCCACCCGCGGCAATGGTGTCGGGACTCTTGGAGAAAAAGCCGACGATCTCGTGGCGGAAAGGAATGATGATCGCCATAAAAAACGCACAGCACGCAAGCACGAGCACGATGACCGTGCGGATGCCCTTCTTCGCGCGGTCGTACTTCCCCGCGCCGACGTTCTGCCCCACAAACGATGTGACCGCGACGGAGAGCGACTGAATGGCGAGCCACGCGAAGTTGTCGATCTTGTTGCCGACGTTGTAGCTGGCGGTGTACGCCTCGCCGAACGAATTAATTTTGGCGACGCAGAAGATCATGCCGAACGCGACTGTCGCCTGCTGTAAGCCCGCGGGCAAACCGATGCGCAGGATGTCGCGCAGGAGGTCTTTTCGGCAGCGGAAGCGCAGCGGATGGATGGCGAGATCGGGATACTTGCGGTTGATGTAGAAAATGCCGAACAGCCACGAAACGAGCTGCGCGATGACCGTGGCGAGTGCCACGCCCGCAACGCCCATTTCAAGCACCAGCACGCTCACAAGGTCGAGCACGGTGTTGAGCACGGCGGCGATGGAGAGGAACAGCAGCGGCGTCTTGCTGTCGCCGAGCCCCTGCAAAATGCCTGCGTTCGCGTTGTAGCCCACGGTACCGATGAGTCCCGCGCTGACGATGAGCAGATATATCTTCGCCTGCGCGTAGTACGACGCGTCCACGCGCAAAAGCGCAAGAATGGTGTCGCACAGCAGCAGGAACAGCACCGTCGCCGGAACGGCGGCGAGCACGATGACGGAGTAGAGCGTATCGACCGCGTCGCGCACCTCCTGGAGCTTGCCCGCGCCGAAATTCTGTGAGATGACCACCGTGCCGCCCGTCGAAAGGCCCATAAAAAGCGCGATGATGAGAAACGTCACGGGGAAGCACGCGCCGACCGCGGCGAGCGCCCCGTCGCCGACGTAGTTGCCCACCACCCAGCTGTCCACCACGTTGTAGAGCTGCTGCAACACGCTGCCGGCGAACATCGGGAGCGCAAAAAGAACCAAGTGCCGCGCAACGCTGCCCTCGGTCATGTTGCGCATACCGGAATTACTCATGAAAATAACCTTCTTTTTATCAATCGTTCAGAACGAGCATCACGGGGCAATGGTCGCTGCCCGTGACCTCGGAGAGAATACAGGAGTCGAAAATGCGCTCACGCAGGCGCTCGGAGGTGATGAAGTAGTCAATCCTCCACCCCACGTTCCGCTCGCGCGACGCGGCGCGGTAGCTCCACCACGAGTACGCGTCCGTGCGCTCGGGATAGAGCGCGCGGAACGTGTCGAGAAAGCCGGCATCGAGCAGCTCGGTCATCTTGCCGCGCTCCTCGTCGGAAAAGCCGGGGTTAAAGCGGTTGGTTTTGGGATTTTTGAGGTCGATCTCCTCGTGCGCGACGTTCAGATCGCCACAGTAGACGACGGGTTTTGTTTTGTCCAGCTCGCACAGATACGCGCGCAGATCGTCCTCCCACAGCATCCGGTAGTCAAGACGCTTCAGTTCGTCCTGCGAGTTGGGCGTGTAGCAGCACACAAGGTAAAAATCCTCATACTCGCAGGTGATGACGCGCCCCTCGTGGCGGTGCAGATCGTCGCCGAAGCCGTAGGTGACATTCAGCGGCTCGCGCTTTGTGAACACCGCCGTGCCGGAGTAGCCCGCCTTGTCCGCGCTGTTCCAGTAGGCGTGGTACTGCGGCAAATCGAGCTTGATCTGTTCCGGCTTGCACTTCGTCTCCTGTAAACAGATTACGTCCGCGTCCACCGCGTCCACAAAATCGAGAAAACCCTTATTCACACAGGCGCGCAGCCCGTTGACATTCCAGGATACCAGTTTCATCGTGCAAAGCCTCCTTTTTCACTCCTATATCATAGCAGGAAACGCGGGGGAAAACAAGATGCGCCGCAGGATAAAAATTCAAGGCAAAAACAGCTTGTCACGCCCTAAAAAGCGTGATAAAATAGACCATTACAAAAAGCCGCACACACACGGACGGGAGGGGATCATTTTGCCGGTACACGACGGACACAGAGCGCGCAAAAAGGAACAGTTCCGCGCGCACGGACTCGACGCTTTTGCCGACCACGAGGTGCTGGAGCTGCTGCTCTATTACGCCATCCCCCGCGCGGACACCAACCCCATCGCGCACCGTCTGATGGAGCGCTTCGGCTCGCTCGACGGCGTGTTTTCCGCGTCCGTGAGCGAGCTTTCGCAGGTGGAGGGTGTGGGCGAGAGTGCCGCGACGCTGCTTGCGCTCGTGATGCCGCTGTGCAGGCGCGTCAAGACCGCGCCGAAGAAGCGCGAATGTTCGCTCGCCTCCACCGAGCGCGCGGGCGAATACTTCATCGACCTCTTTTTCGGCGTCAAGCACGAGGAGATGTATGAGGCGTGTCTCGACGCCAAAGGCAAGCTCCTCGCCTGCTACCGCGTCGCCGAGGGCGGAGCGAGCGCGGTGAACATCAATATGCGCCGCGTAGTGGAAAACGCGCTGCACTGCCGCGCCAGCGCCGTTATCCTCGCGCACAATCACCCCAGCGGCGTGGCGCTCCCGTCGCCCGACGACAATACGACCACGCTCGCCGCGTTTGACGCGCTGCGCACGGTGGACATCCCGCTCATCGATCACATCATCGTCGCGGACGGGGACTTCGTGTCCCTGCGCGACAACGGCCTTTTGCCCACGCGGTAACGCACCGCACAAACGAAAAACAAAGAAAGGAGCGGTCACGACCGATGGATTTCAAGCTGCACTCTCCCTTTGACGCGACGGGCGACCAGCCCGAAGCCATTGAAAAACTGGTTCAGGGCGTCAAAAACGGACTCGACGAACAGGTGCTGCTCGGCGTGACCGGCTCGGGCAAGACCTTCACGATGGCAAAGGTCATTGAGCAGATCCAGCGACCGACACTGGTGCTTGCCCACAACAAGACGCTCGCGGCACAGCTGTGCGCGGAATTTAAAGAGTTTTTCCCCGAAAATGCAGTGGAATACTTCGTTTCCTACTACGATTACTATCAGCCGGAGGCCTATATCCCACACACCGACACCTATATCGCCAAGGACGCCTCTACCAACGAGGAGATCGACCGTCTGAGACTCTCAGCGACCTGCGCCCTTCTGGAGCGGCGGGACGTGATCGTGGTGTCGAGCGTTTCGTGCATCTATGGTCTCGGCGAACCCGAGGATTTTGAAAAGCTGATGATCTCGCTGCGCCCGGGGATGACCATGGAGCGCGATTTTCTCCTGCGCCGGCTGATCGAAATTCGCTACGAGCGCAACGACGTTGCCTTTGAGCGCAACCGCTTCCGCGTCCGCGGTGACACGGTGGAGTTGTATCCCGCCTACTACCGCGACAAAGCCATCCGTGTCGAATTCTTCGGCGACGAGATCGACCGCATTTCCGAGTTCCACCCCGTCACGGGCGTGGTCACGCGCACGCTGAACCATATCGCCATCTATCCCGCCTCGCACTACGTCACGACCAAGGACAAGATGGAGCGCGCGATCACCCAGATCGAGCGGGAGCTTGAAGTGCGCGAAAAACAGTTCACCGAAAACGGCAAGGCGGTGGAGGCGCAGCGCATCCACCAGCGCACGCGCTACGACATCGAGATGATGCGCGAGCTGGGCTACTGCACGGGCATCGAAAACTATTCCCGAGTAATTTCGGGCAGGCCCGTCGGCTCTGCACCGCTGACACTCATCGACTATTTTCCCAAGGACTTCCTGCTCTTTGTGGACGAAAGCCATGTTACGCTCCCACAGGTGCACGCGATGTACAACGGCGACCGCGCGAGAAAGGAGAGCCTGGTGGAGTACGGCTTCCGTCTCCCCTGCGCGTTCGACAACCGTCCACTCAAATTTGAGGAATTCGAACAGCGCGTGCATCAGCGCATCTACGTTTCCGCTACGCCCGGAGACTATGAAAAAACACGCGCGGGACAGATCGTGGAGCAGGTCATCCGCCCGACGGGGCTGCTCGATCCCCGTGTGGAGGTCAGGCCCGTCGAGGGACAGATCGACGATCTGCTCGGTGAGATCAACGCGAGAGTCGGGCGCGACGAGCGCGTGCTTGTGACCACGCTGACGAAAAAGATGGCGGAGGATCTGACGCAGTATCTGCAGGGCATGGGCGTCAAGGTGCGCTACATGCACGCGGATGTGGAGACCATCGAGCGCATGGAGCTCATCCGCGACCTGCGCCTTGGCGAATTCGACGTACTGGTGGGCATCAACCTCCTGCGCGAGGGACTTGACTTGCCGGAAGTTTCGCTGGTCGCCATTTTGGATGCGGATAAGGAGGGCTTTTTGCGCTCGGAGACATCGCTTGTGCAGACCATCGGCCGCGCTGCGCGCAATGCCGACGGTCTGGTTGTCCTCTATGCCGACACGATCACGCCGTCCATGCGCCGCGCCATCGATGAGACGGAGCGCAGGCGCTCTATTCAGGACGCGTACAACAAGGCGCACGGCATCGTGCCGAAAACCATCAAAAAGGACATCCGCGAGGTGCTGGAGATCTCCAGAAAGGAAGAAGCCTCGGCGCGCCGCCGCGGACAGAAAACGCTGTCTGACCGCGAGCGCGAGGAGGAGATCCGGCGTCTCGAAAAGCAGATGCTCGAGGCGAGCAAAATGCTCGAATTCGAGTACGCGGCGATTTTGCGCGACCGCATTATCGAACTGAGGAAAAGCGAAAAGAAATGAGCAAGAAAACCATTGCCTATCTCGAACTCATCGCCGCGGGCGTGTCGTGGGGATTTATCGGCCTGTTCACGCGCCACCTGAGCGCGGCGGGCATCGGCGCGGACAATATCGCGCTGCTGCGCTGTGTCGGCTCGGCGCTCTTTTCCGCGGTGTTTTTCGCTCTGACAGACCGCGCGGCGTTTCACATCACGCGGCGGGATGTGCCGCTGCACCTCGGCAACGGCGTGCTCAGCACCCTCGGTTCGGCGTATTTCTATATGTACTGCCAGACGGAATGCTCACTGGCGGTGTCGGGAATCCTGCTCTATACCGCGCCGGCGATCGTGGTCGTTCTGAGCGTGTTTATTCTCAAGGAACGGCTAACGAAGGGCAAGGTGCTCGCGCTTGCGCTCACAACGCTTGGCTGCGCGCTCGTTTCGGGCGTGTTCGGCGGAGAACAGAGCTGCACCGCGCTCGGCCTTTTTTACGGGCTTTGCTCCGGCTTTACTTACGCGCTATACAGCATTTTCAGCTTTTACCTTCTCAAGCGCAACAGCGCCAACGGTGTAACGATGTGGTCGTATATTTTTGCGTCGCTCGCGCTGCCGTTTCTGCTGCACACAGACGAGCTTCCGCTGCTCTGGAGCAGCGGCACCGTTGTGTTCCATGCGTTCGGGCTCGTCTTTTTCGGCTCGCTCCTGCCGGCGTGGCTCTACACGAAAGGGCTTGAATACGTCGAAGCCAGCCGCGCGCAGATGGTCGTCGCGCTCGAGCCCGCGGTGGCGGCACTGGTCGGCATTTTCGTGTTCGGTGAGCCGATGAGCGCGGCGGTCTTTGCCGGACTCGGCTGTATCATTGCCTCCATCTGTATTTTACGATAAGAAGAAAAAACGATGAAAAAGTATCTTTCCTACGGCTATGTGATCTTCGGCGCGGCGTGCTGGGGCTTTATCGGCGTGTTCAACCGCCTGCTCGGTACGGTCGACGTGAGCGTGTGGAATCGTGTCTTCCTGCGCAATTTCCCCAGCTTTGTGCTGCTGACGGCTTCCTTTGCGCTGTTCCACCGCGAAGTTTTCCATATTCAGAAAAAGCATCTGCCGCTCTTTTTCGGCAGCGGCATTGTCAGCGTGCTGGGCATGGCGGTGACGTATTTCAACTGCCAGCTGCGCTGCTCACTGGCTGTTGCGGGGATCCTTCTGTACCTTGCGCCGTCATTCGTGGTGCTCGCCTCGGCGGTGCTGTGGAAAACGCCGCTCACGCGCCGCAAAATTGCGGCGCTGCTGCTTGCGCTCGTTGGCTGTGCGCTGGTGAGCGGACTTGTCGGCGGCGGGCAAAGCGGCTCGGCGGCGGGTATCCTGTTCGGCATTGGCTCCGCGCTGTGCTACGCGAGCTATACGATTTTCGCCCATTACGGACTCAAGCATTACGACAGCTACACCATGATCTACTGGACATTCGCCTTTGCAGGGCTTGGCTCACTGCTGTTTCTCGATTACCCTGCCGTCCTGCCCGCCTTTACCACGCCGCGCGGACTTCTCGGCACGGTGGGACTGGTGCTCATTGCCACGGTGCTGCCGTACCTCTTCTACACCAAGGGACTTGAGGGCGTAGAGAGCGGCAAAGCGGCGATCATTGCCAACGTCGAACCGGTGGTTGCCGCAATTACGGGGATCGTGTTTTATGACGAAACGCCCGGCATCTGGACGCTGCTCGGCATTTTGTGCGTGTTCGGCGGCGTGGTGCTGCTGGCGAAGGAGGATGAAAATGGCGAAGCAGAAGGATGAAAAAACCAACGTGATGCGCGTGCTGGAGCAGAAAAATATCCCATACACTGCGCATACTTATCCTGCGGACGGACCGATCGACGGCGTTTCCGTGGCGAAGATGCTCGGTCAGAGCGTGGAGCAGGTGTTCAAAACGCTTGTGACACGCGGCGCGAGCGGCGGCTATTATGTGTTCGATATCCCTGTGGCGGAGAATCTCGACCTCAAAAAAGCGGCGAAGGCTGTGGGGGAAAAGTCCGTTGCCATGCTGCCGCAGAAGGAGCTGCTGCCGCTCACAGGCTACGTCCACGGCGGCTGCTCACCGGTGGGCATGAAGAAGCAGTTCCCCACCGTGTTCCACGAAACCGTGATTTTGTTCGACACGATCTGCGTCAGCGCGGGCAGGATTGGCTATCAGGTCGAGGTGTCGCCCGATGCGCTGATGGAGCTGATCGGCGCGCAAGCAGCGGACGTTGTTGAGGAATAGATTACGGAAAAAGTTTGATAGATTTTAATCCGTTGATTGACATAAAAAATTATTCCGTATATCCTTGCCCCGGCAGCTGCAAATGTAACTTTAGGAGAATACCATGCCAAGTAAGATTTTTGTTAAAGGCGCAAGAGAAAACAACCTCAAAAACATTGACGTCGAAATTCCGCGTGATGCGCTGACTGTCGTGACGGGTCTTTCCGGCAGCGGCAAGTCGAGCCTTGCGTTTGATACCATCTACGCCGAGGGACAGCGCCGCTATGTGGAAAGCCTTTCCTCCTACGCGCGGATGTTCCTCGGGCAGAAGGAAAAGCCCGATGTCGATTATATCGAGGGACTTTCCCCCGCCATCTCCATTGACCAGAAAACGACCTCACAGAATCCGCGCTCGACGGTCGGTACGGTGACGGAGATCTACGACTACCTGCGTCTTTTGTGGGCGCGGATCGGCACACCCCACTGCCCCAAGTGCGGAAAAGAGATCAAGCAGCAGTCCATCGACCAGATCATCGAGGCGCTCATGGAACTTCCCGAGGGGACGCGCGTGCAGATCATGGCACCCGTCATCCGCGGACGCAAGGGCGAATACGCCAAGATTTTTGATGATGCGCGCAAGTCCGGCTATGTTCGCGTGCGCGTGGACGGCAGTATGTACGACTTGTCGGAGGAAATCAAACTCGACAAGAATCTCAAGCACAACATCGAGGTCGTCATCGACCGCCTCATTCTGCGCAGTGACATTATCCACCGCCTGACCGACTCGTGCGAGACGGCGGCGGCGCTCTCCGGCGGACTGGTGCTGGCCAACATCCTGCAGGAAGAGCGCGACATCCTCTTTTCACAGAATTATGCCTGCGAGGATTGCGGTATCTCCATTGAGGAGCTGTCTCCGCGCATGTTCTCGTTCAACAATCCGTTCGGCGCGTGCCCGACCTGCACGGGCCTCGGCGCACAGCTCAAGGTCGATCCCGAGCTCATCATCCCCAACCCGTCCCTTTCCGTGCTCGACGGCGCGATCTGCGCATCGGGCTGGTCGAACGTGCGCGGCGACGGCATTTCCCGTATGTATTTTGAAGCGCTGTCAAAGAAGTATCACTTCTCCCTGCGCGATCCGTTTGAAACGCTTTCCCCCGAGGTGGTGGATGTTATCCTCTACGGCACAAAGGGCGAAAAGCTGGAGCTTACCTACGATCAGCCGCGTGGCAAGGGCGTGCTGTATCAGGCGTTTGAGGGTGTCGTCCCCAACCTCGAGCGCCGCTACCGCGAAACGCAGAGCGACGGCGTGCGTGACGAGCTGGAGGAAGTGATGAGCGAGTGCCCCTGCCCCGACTGTCAGGGCAAGCGGCTGCGTAAGGAGTCCCTTGCCGTCACCGTCGGCGGCATCAGTATTTCGGACTACACGGAAAAATCCGTCGTCGACGCGCTCGACTTTGTGGAAAAGCTGGAGCCGACGCTCACGAACCAGCAAATGCTGATCGGCGAGCGTATTTTAAAGGAAATCAAGTCCCGTCTGGGATTTTTGCGCTCGGTAGGTCTCGAATACCTGACGCTTTCGCGCGCCAGCGCATCGCTCTCCGGCGGTGAGGCGCAGCGCATCCGTCTCGCCACGCAGATCGGCTCGAGCCTCATGGGGGTGCTTTACATTCTCGACGAGCCGTCAATCGGACTGCATCAGCGCGACAACGACAAGCTCCTTGCCACGCTCAAGCACCTGCGAGACCTCGGCAATACGCTCATTGTTGTGGAACATGATGAGGACACCATGCGTGCGTCCGACTATATTATCGACATCGGCCCCGGCGCAGGCATCCATGGCGGCGAGGTCGTCGCGGCAGGAACGCCGGAGGAGGTCGTGGCAAACGAACAATCGCTTACGGGACAGTACCTTTCCGGCAAAAAAAAGATCACTGTGCCGAAAGAGCGCCGTGAGGGCAGCGGAAACTATCTCACCGTGCGCGGGGCGCAGGAGAACAACCTTAAAAACATTGATGTTTCCGTTCCGCTCGGCACATTTACCTGCGTTACCGGCGTGTCCGGCAGTGGCAAATCGAGTTTAGTAAACGAAATAATCTTTAAGAAGCTCGGCGCCGACTTGAACCGCATGAAAACTCACGCAGGACGCCACCGTGCCATCGAGGGCGAAGAGCATCTCGATAAGGTCATCTGCATTGACCAGACGCCGATCGGGCGCACGCCGCGCTCCAATCCGGCGACCTACACCAATCTCTTTAACGATATCCGAGACCTGTTTGCCTCCACGCCGGACGCGAAGGCGCGCGGCTACAGTTCCGGCCGATTCAGCTTCAATGTGCGCGGCGGGCGGTGCGAAGCCTGCTCCGGCGACGGACAGCTCAAGATCGAGATGCACTTTTTGCCGGATATTTACGTTCCCTGCGAGGTGTGCAAGGGAAAGCGCTACAACCGCGAAACGCTTGAGGTGCATTATAAGGGAAAATCCATTTCCGATGTGCTGGAAATGACGGTGGATGAGGCGCTGGAGTTTTTCCGCGATCTTCCCAAGCTTGCCGGACGCTTGCAGACACTGCAGGATGTCGGTCTCGGCTATATCCGCCTCGGGCAGTCGTCCACCACGCTCTCCGGCGGTGAGGCGCAGCGCGTCAAGCTCGCCACTGAGCTGAGTAAGCGCGCGACCGGCAGGACGATCTATATTCTCGATGAGCCGACCACGGGCCTGCACACGGACGATGTGCGAAAGCTTCTGGAGGTTCTGCAGCGGCTGGTCGATACCGGCAACACCGTGCTTGTCATTGAGCACAACCTGGATGTCATCAAGTCTGCGGACTATCTCATCGACCTTGGCCCCGAGGGAGGCAACGGCGGCGGCACGCTCGTCGCCTGCGGTACGCCCGAGGAGGTTGCCGGGGTGAAGGAAAGCTACACGGGGCAGTATTTGAAAAAAGTTTTACCGTAAGGCAGACGATTCCCCGCCGCAGCAGCGACAGCGGTCGGCGATGCGAGACAAGGTATCGTCACGCACCCAAGATTGGCAGTAAACGATTGCAGGCAACAGCAAATTCGCACAGAACCCTTTTCTTTCGGGTGTCCAGAGGGATACTTTCTTTTCGGGAAAAGAAAGTATCTCTTTGGGCTTGACGGCAGGCGACGAAGTCGCCGCGGCCGTCCCTGCGTCCGCAGACGCAAACGCTTCGCGTCACCAAAGTTCGAAAACCTTCATAAGCTACCCCAAAAGGGGGTATTTCTATGGAGCTTTTGCATGACGGCGTGATCGCGGCGCTCTCCGCCATCGGACTGACGGCGGTGATCTGGGTGCTCGCGGGCGCAATCCTACACCCGAGACGACGCGATTTGATGGGCGCCGTGGCGGTCGTTCCCGCGTCCGGCGCAGCGGAAAACCTGGAGTACACGGTGCGTGCACTGGAACGCTCGCGCTATGAAGAGGGCGGCTTTACGCGCATCGTCATTTTGGACTGCGGGCTTTCGGACGACGCGCTGAAAGTCGCGGACATTCTCTGCCGCGACGATTATGACGTGACGATCTGTAAGAAAGAAACAATAGCGAATTTATTCGAGTAGGAGAAAGAGAGCATGGGACAGCAGACGATCATGGGCACGGTGCTTGCCGTCGTTTTCCAGAACGAGGAAAACGGCTACGCCGTCGTGCGCCTTGTGACCGACGAGGGCGAGCTTGTGACCGTCGTGGGCTGCATCCCCTGCGCCGCGCCGGGCGAATCCCTGTCCGCCACGGGCGAATTCGTCTCCCATACGCAGTACGGCGAGCAGTTCGAGGCGCACGAGGTCGAGCGCCATATGCCGACCGACGAGACGGAGATCCTCAACTACCTCGCCTCCGGCGCGATCCGCGGCATCGGTCCCGCGACGGCGGAAAAGCTCGTCGCGCGTTTCGGAGCGGAAACGCTTGATATTATGGAGTCAGCGCCGGAACAGCTCACCGCCGTCAAGGGCATCACGGATAAGCGCGCCCGCGAGATCGGCGCGGCGTTCCGCGAGCAGATGGGTTTGCGGCGGCTGATGGAATTTCTGACACGCTACGATTTGCCTGTTACGCTCTCCGTGCCGCTCTACCGCCGCTTCGGCGCGGACGCGATGGCGGCGGTCTCGCGCAACCCGTACTTACTTGCAGGGGAGCAATTCGGTGTGGAATTTTCCGCGTGCGACGAGATCGCGCTTGCGATGGGCTTTTCCGGCGACGCGAGCTTACGCACCGAGGCGGGATTACTTTTTGAGCTGTCCCACAATGAGGAAAACGGCGGGCATATCTTCCTGCCGCGCGAAAAGCTCCTTGCCGCCGCCGCGCAATTACTCGACATCGACACCGACACGGCGGAAAAATCACTCGACGATCTTCTCTCGCGCGGCGCAGTCGTGCAGGAGGAGGTCGCAAACGTGACGGCGTGCTATCTCGCGCGCTGCCATGAGGCGGAAACCTACGTCCATACGCGCCTTTGCGCCATGCTTTCAGACAAGCCGGACAAGCTGCGCGGCGCGAAGAAAGCCATCGACGAGATCGAAAAGGAACAGGGCATCGAGTACGCGCCGCTCCAGCGCAAAGCCGTGGAACTGGCTGCCGAAGAGGAACTGCTGCTGCTCACGGGCGGCCCCGGCACGGGCAAGACGACGAGCGTGCGTGCCATCGTGGAGCTGTTTTCCCGCATGGGACTCGACGTTGTCCTCGCCGCGCCGACAGGGAGAGCTGCCAAGCGTCTCGGTGAAGTCTGCTCGCGCGACGCGCAGACGATCCACCGTCTGCTCGGTATGAGCTGGAACGAGCGCACCGGCGAGGTGACGTTCAAAAAGAACGAAAAAGAGCCGCTCGAAGCCGACGCGGTCATCGTGGACGAAATGTCGATGGTCGATCTGGCGCTCTTTCGTGCGCTGCTGGCCGCGCTGCGCCCCGGCTGCCGCCTCGTCATGGTCGGCGACCCCGACCAGCTGCCGAGCGTCGGCGCGGGCAACGTGTTCGGCGACCTCATCCGCTCGGGAAAAGTTGCGACCGTCGCCCTGCGGGACATTTTCCGTCAGGCGGAGCAGTCGATGATCGTGCGCAACGCGCACGCGGTCAACGCGGGCAATATGCCGGAGCTTCAAAACAGCGCCTCGGGCGATTTCTTCTTCCTCCCCCGCCGCGACGCGGTGCGACTGGTCGATACCGTCGTGGAGCTGTGCAAAACGCGGCTGCCCGAAAAGATGGGCATTCCCGCCGCCGATATTCAGGTGCTCACCCCCACCCGCCGCGGCGCAACGGGGACGCACGAGCTCAACCGCGCCCTGCAAGCCGCGCTCAACCCAAAAGCGCCCGATAAGCGCGAACGCGTCTGGGGCGAGACGGTATTCCGCGAGGGCGACCGCGTCATGCAGACGCGCAACGATTACGACGTTGTGTGGGAAAAAGAGGACGGCACGGCGGGCACGGGCGTTTTCAACGGCGACGTGGGCACGATTTTGCAAATCGAACAGGGCGGCGAGATGCTGACCATCGCGTTCGACGAGCGCGTGGCGACCTATACGGCGGATATGCTCACGGAGATCGAGCTTGCCTACGCCGTGACGGTACATAAGGCGCAGGGCAGCGAGTATCGCGGCGTGATTTTTGTCTCCGCGCCGTGTGCGCCGGGACTGCAGGTGCGCGGCGTGCTCTACACCGCCATCACCCGCGCGCGGGAGCTTTTGATTCTCGTCGGCGATGACGTGACGGTGGGCAGAATGGCGGCAAACGACCGCCAGACGCGCCGCTACAGCGGCCTGCGCTGGCGGTTGGCAGAGGAAAGCTGAACAGGAGAGGCCGCCCGAAAAGGGCGGCCTTTTATATCTGCGAGTTATCGCAGATATTTATTTTCGAACCCATGACACATACTTGTTCCAGTAAGTATGAGGAGTGGGTAAAATGATCAGCTATGAGCCGTTGTTTCAAACAATGAAGGATAAGGGCATTAGCTCTTACCGCTTGATTAAGATGGGGTTTCCTCAGTCAAATTATTACGCTATCAAGCGCGGTGAAAACATTTCCACGCATACGGTCGACCAGCTTTGCCGGCTGCTTGTGTGTGATGTAGCGGATATTATGCACTATGTGGAAGATTAAGGAAGCGCTGCTTGACCTGCTGTTTCCGCCGAAGTGTGCGTTTTGCGGCGAGCACGGCATCCACGGCGTTTGCCCGAAATGCGAAAAAGCACTTCCCTACTGTCACACGCCGCTGCACGAACGCACGGGCATCGGAACGTGCATCGCGCCGCTGCGCTACGAAAATGCCGTGCGCGAGAGCCTGCTGCGCTTCAAATTCCGCGGTGGGCGCGGCAGCGTCGAGGGCTACGGGAATATTTTGTCACAATGCGTCGCCGAGCACTTCGGCGGCGAATTTGACCTTGTGACGTTTGTCCCCGTGTCGGAAAAGCGCCGCCGCGAGCGCGGCTACGACCAGACGCTCCTGCTTGCGCGGGAAATGTGCCGCGCGTGGGACGTATTTCCTGTGACGATGCTGCGCAAGACGCGCCACACTCCCGCGCAGTCGACGCTCAAAACGCCGGAGGAGCGCAAGGCGAACGTGCTGGGCGTATACGAGGCGGTCAATGTTGAAAAAATCGCGGACGCGCGCATCCTGCTCATCGACGACATTCTCACCACCGGCGCGACGCTGCGTGAATGTGCGCGTGTGCTGCGCGAGGCGGGCGCGCAGAGCGTTTTGTGCGCGACGCTTGCCGCAAGCGACGAAAAATAAGCCAAATCGAATGGAATTTGGCAAATACACGCACATACATATCGCGCGAAAAAACACGCATAATGCTATTGCAAAGTTACTTTTCTCCCGTTATAATAAAGTTATATTGGAAGAGTATGGGGGTTTCCCCCGTTTTAGACAATATGAAATGACCTCCAATTTGTAGGAACGTGGATTTACCTGTATAAT
>R20__coassemble_1341_pt1 | contig 14138 bp, 13 predicted proteins | sample R20__metabat2_high_PE_036 | metagenome-assembled genome bin R20
TTATACAGGTAAATCCACGTTCCTACAAATTGGAGGTCATTTCATATTGTCTAATAAATAGAAAAAGCGAGGGAAAGACTATGGCTAAGAGCAACATGGATCAGGACATTTTGAAGGTGCTGTATTCCGAGGAGCAGATCAAGGCGCGCGTTGCCGAGATCGGCGATGTACTTTTTGAGGAGTTTCAGGGCAGAAATCCGCTGTTCCTCGGCGTTCTCAAGGGCAGCTTCGTGTTCATGTCGGATATTGTGCGCGCCTGCCAGATCAAAAGCGACATCGAATTTATCGCGGTGTCCTCTTATCAGAACGGGACGACGTCCTCCGGCGTTGTTCGCATCCTGCACGATCTGCAGCAGGATATTACCGATCGCGAGATCATCGTCATCGAGGACATTCTCGATAGCGGCAACACGCTCTACTTCCTCAAGAACTACTTTCTCACCAAGGGTGCAAAGAGCGTGACGATCGTAACGCTGCTCGACAAGCCCTCGCGCCGCACCAAGCCCATCACGGCGGACTATGCCGGCTTTGAAGTGCCGGACGAGTTTGTCGTGGGCTACGGACTTGACTACGCGCAGCAGTACCGCAACCTGCCGTACATCGGCGTGCTGAAGCCGGAAGTCTATTCCAAGTAAGGGACTCATAAATTTTCTGAAAAGGGGCGCTTGCCGCCCCTTTTTATTCCCCAAAGGAGGGATCGCATTGACACAGCAGACCAAACGCCCGAGTTTCCTGCCGTATCTGCTCATTTTGCTGCTGCTTGTCGGCGTGTACGGGCACTTCTCCAAGCCCGCCGAGCCGGAGCCGTCCTACGCTGAGATCCGGGCGCTTTTTGAGCAGGAAAAGGTGAAGTCGTTCACCGTTTCCGACACCACGCTTACCCTCACACTGCGCGAGGAGATGGGCGGCAAAACCACCGTGAAAAAGGATCTTTATGACTTTGACCTGTTCTATGATGATCTGGGCGAGCTGGTCGAGCAGCAGAAGGCGGCGGGCATCATCGAGGACTATGACTACGGCGCCGACCATTCGCCGAACTATCTGGCGACGTTTCTGCCGTATGTGATCGCCATTCTCGGCATGTTTGCCATCTGGTATTTTATCTCCGCACGCACGGTAGGCGGCGGCGACAAGATGGCGAAGTTCGGCTCTGCACCGTTCCGCTCCGCAAAGGACAGCAAGCGTCCCCAGACCTTTGCCGACGTCGCCGGTGCGGACGAGGAGAAGGAGGAGCTTGCCGAGATCGTCGATTTCCTCCGCGATCCGCAGAAGTATATCGACCTCGGCGCGCGCATCCCCAAGGGCGTGCTGCTCGTTGGACCTCCGGGCACGGGCAAGACGCTGCTGGCGCGCGCGGTCGCGGGCGAGGCGGGCGTGGAGTTCCTCTCCATCTCCGGCTCGGACTTCGTGGAAATGTACGTCGGCGTCGGCGCGAGCCGCGTGCGCGATCTATTTGAAGAGGCGAAAAAGACCGCACCCGCGATCGTCTTTATCGACGAGATCGACGCGGTCGGCCGTCAGCGCGGCACGGGCTTAGGCGGCGGACACGACGAGCGCGAACAGACGCTCAACCAGCTCCTCGTTGAGATGGACGGTTTCGGTACGAACGAGGGCGTCGTCGTGATGGCGGCGACCAATCGCGCGGACATTCTCGACCCCGCGCTGCTGCGTCCGGGACGCTTTGACCGTCAGATTTACGTGGGTTTGCCCGACATCAAGGGGCGCGAGGAGATCTTGAAGATCCACACGGCGAACAAGCCGCTCGCCGAGGACGTTGACCTCAAGACTGTCGCCAAGGGCACGCCGGGCTTCACGGGGGCTGACCTTGAAAACCTCGCCAACGAAGCATCCCTGCTCGCGGCGCGCAAAGGCGCGAAATTCGTCACGATGCCGGACTTCGACGAGGCGGAGATCAAGGTCATCGCAGGCCCCGAGAAGAAGAGCCGCGTCGTGTCCGAGCAGGAGCGAAAGCTCACCGCGTATCACGAGGCAGGCCACGCCATCGTGATGCACGCGCTGCCCACGCACGATCCCGTGCATCAGATCACCATTATCCCGCGCGGACAGGCGGGCGGCATGACCATCTCGCTGCCCGAGGAGGATCGCTCGTATCGATCCAAGCGCAACATGGAGGAAGAGATCGTATCACTGCTCGGCGGTCGGGCGGCGGAGGCGATGTGTCTCGGCGACATTTCCACCGGCGCGTCCAACGACATCCAGCGTGCATCGCAGATCGCGCGCAAGATGGTCACGGTCTACGGCATGAGCGAAAAGCTCGGCACGGTGTCGTTCGAAAGCGGACACGACGAGGTGTTCATCGGCAGGACGATGGCGCAGGCGAAGCCGTATTCCGAGCAGGTAGCGGCGCAGATCGACGAAGAGGTCAAAGCAATCGTCGATGCGGCGTATGAACGCGCATCGGAGATCCTCGAGCGCGATCAGCAGTATCTTGAGACGGTCGCACAGTACCTGCTTGCCAACGAGACGATGGATCGCGAAGATTTTCTGGCGGTTTTTGCCGAAAAAGAATAACAAAAATAGCAGCAAGGGACGGCGCAAGTGTCATCCCTTGCTGTTTCATAAATTTAATAGGTGTGATTAGTTTTTGTGAGCTCGTTGTTTATTTTGACGAAAAATGAATATCCGTAATTTAGAGACAAAACCAATAAAATTATGCAGGCTGAGCCGAAATGTCTTTACAACAAGGACAAATGGCTGCAAAAGAAAGAAAGACTGCATTTTTGCGCAGAAAAAAGAAAAGAACAAACAGCTAAAAATCGGCATTTTGCGTCTTGCATGACACGGAGAATTCGTTTATTATATGTGCAATCACAAAATAGAATTTTTGTGAAGATTTGAAGGAGGATTTTATCCATGAAAAAGTTTCTTGCATTAGTTCTTGCGCTCGCTATGGCGCTTGCACTCGTCGCCTGCGGCGGCGGTGAAACCGCGCAGCAGGGCAGCGAGCAGTCTGCCGGCGAGAAGGTCGTTAAGATCGGCGTGTTCGAGCCCCAGACCGGCGACAACGGCGCCGGCGGCAAGCAGGAGATCCTTGGTATGCAGTATGCCCACTATGTCCAGCCCACCGTTACCCTCGGCGGCGAAGAGTATCAGGTCCAGCTTGAGATCGTCGACAACCGCACCACCGCAGAAAACGGCCCGTCCGCTGCGGCTGAGCTCGTGAACCGCAACGTCTCCGTCGTTCTCGGCTCCTATGGCTCCGGCGTGTCCATGGCCGGCGGCGCAGTGTTCTCCGAGGCCGGCATCCCCGCCATCGGCGTCACCTGCACCAACCCTCAGGTCACTTCCGACTGCGATGTTTACTTCCGCGTCTGCTTCCTCGATCCGTTCCAGGGCACCGTTCTTGCCAACTATGCCTATAAGGAACTCGGCGTGACCACCGCTTACACCCTCGGCATGCTTGGCTCCGACTATGACCAGGGCCTCATCTATTACTTCACTGAAGCGTTCAAGGCTCTCGGCGGCAATGTCGTTTCCGAGGACTTCCCCGAAGGCTCTGCCAACTTCGTTTCCTACATCAACAATGCCAAGACTGCCGGTGCCGGCGTCATCTTCTCCCCGGTTTCTACCAACTATGCTCAGCTGATCATCGAGGCTGCTGCGGCTCAGGGCTTTGACGGTGCTGTGCTCGGCGGCGACACCCTCGACAACAACATGGTCGTTGAGAGCGCCAAGGGCAAGGACGTCAGCGTCAACATCACCACCTTCTATCAGGAAGGCGGTAACCCCGGCTTCGATAAGGGCATCAAGGAATGGATGAACGCCAATCCCGATGCTCTGACCAACAACGGCGGCAACGACATGGTCTCCGCTGTTACCGCGATGGGCTATGACGCTTACTTCACCGCTCTGCAGGCCATCGAAAAGGCCGGCTCCACCGACCCCAAGGCCGTGCTCGAGGCTCTGCCCGGCGTCAGCTATGAAGGCGTTTCCGGCCTGATCGAATTTGACGAAATCGGCGATGCCAAGCGCGACGTTGCTTACATCAAGGCCGCCAACACCACTACCGGTGAGTGGGAGTTCGTCAAGGTTCAGGGCATTAACTAAAACAGGATACCGCAACCCAAAACCCCAAGAGCAAAGAACTTGGCGGGGCAAAAGCCCCGCCAAGTTTTCGGCATCTCCTACGCCGAAATTTACTTCATGCGGCGGGTCGTCCGGAAAGGGCAGACACCGTCTGCTTTTTCCCGGCGATCCGAAAAAGAACTCGTAAAAAACAGGAGGAGCTTCTATGCTACCGTATTTGATCAATGGCGTTACCGCCGGCGGCCAGTACGCGCTCATCGCCATCGGCTATACGCTGGTGTACGGCATCCTGCGCCTTATCAACTTCGCCCACGGCGACGTTTTTATGGTCGCGGGTCTTATCATGGTCTACGCCAGCGCATCCATGCCGATGATCGTGGCGCTGCCGCTCGTGCTGGTGATGACGGTCGTGCTCGGCTTTGTCATCGAGCGCGCGGCGTACAAGCCGCTGCGTCAGGCGCCGCGTATGTCCCTGATGATCTCCGCCATCGGCGTGAGCTATCTCATTCAGAACCTCGCATTCTACATCACCGGCGGACTTCCCCAGCCCGTCACCAATCCCATCCCCTGGATCTCTGACACCATTACGCTTTTCGGCAGCACCACCAAGCGCGTGACCATCGTCACCCCGATTCTGACGATCGCCCTTGTGGTCGTGCTGGTCTACCTCATCAACCACACCAAGATCGGCATGGGCATGCGTGCCGCCGCGAAGGATTTTGAAACGGCACAGCTGATGGGCGTAAAAATCAATTCCGTCATTTCCATGACGTTCGTCATCGGCTCGTTCCTCGCCGCCGTCGGCGCGATGCTGTATTTCACGAACTATCCCTCCGTCGCCATCACCTCCGGCGGTATGCCGGGTCTCAAGGCGTTCGTTGCGGCGGTGTTCGGCGGCATCGGCTCGATCCCCGGTGCGGTCGTCGGCGCGTTCATCATCGGTATCTGCGAGGAGATCATCAAGGGTCTCGGCTACACGACCTTCTCCGACGCGTTTACCTTCGTCATCCTCATCGTCGTGCTCTGCGTGAAGCCGACGGGTCTGTTCGGTGAGAAAGTCACCGACAAGGTCTAAGGAGGTGTGGCAAGATGAAGAAAACCATTCAGAAAGAACAGATCATCACGGCGGTGATCCTGCTCGCCGTTCTCGCGGGTGCGTTCGCGCTCGACGCGGCGTTCCCCAGCTACCACATCACCATCAAGGTCGTGAAGAAAGCCTGCGTGTACTCCCTCGTGGCCGTCTCGATGAACCTTTTGAACGGCTTCACGGGGCTGTTCTCCCTCGGTCAGGCGGGCTTCATGCTCCTCGGTGCGTATTCCTATGCCGTTTTGTGCATCCCCGTTGCCAAGCGTCCGGGCGTGTATCAGTACTTTGACGGCGGCCTCGTTCAGTTCTCCCTGCCGGAGATATTCTCCGGCTTCCTCGGCGACACCGTCGGCACGACTGTCGGTATGCTTTTGGCGCTGCTCGTCGGCGGCGTGGTCGCCGGCCTGTGCGCGTATCTGATCGGTCTGCCCGTCCTGCGTCTCAAGAGCGACTACCTTGCCATCGCGACACTCGGCTTTGCTGAGATCCTGCGCGCATTCTTCCAGTGGAACGCGCTTGGCCCCATCACCAACGGCTCTAACCTGCTCAAGAGCTATCCCGACTTCTCCCGTGCCGGCTCTTACATCATTCTCGCCGGTGCCTTCATCGCGTGCATCGTGCTGCTGGTGAACTCCACCTACGGCCGCGCCTTTAAGGCGATCCGCGACGATGAAGTCGCAGCCGAGGCCATGGGCATCAATCTCGCCCACCACAAGCGCCTTGCGTTCATCATCAGCTCCTTCTTCGCCGGCATCGGCGGCGGTATGCTGGCGATGTACATGGGTGCCGTGCAGGCACTGTCCTTCAAGAGCACGATGACCTATGAGATCCTGCTCATCGTCGTCATCGGCGGCATCGGCTCGATCACCGGCTCCGTGCTCACAAGCTTCCTCTACGTTGCAAGCCTTGAGTGGCTGCTGCGCGGACTCGACAGCGGCACCTTCCTCGGCATCAACGCCCCCGGCATCTTCAAAAACGGCTTCCGCATGGCGGTCGTGTCCGTCATCATCATGGTGGTGGTGCTCTTCTTCCGCAAGGGCATCATGGGCGACAAGGAGCTGCCCGACCTGCTGAGAAAGCGCACCAAATCCGAAAAGAAGGAGGGCGGCGCAAAATGAGTAAGAACGTACTTCGCCTGGACAATATCACGATGCAGTTCGGCGGCGTTGTCGCAGTCGACAACCTCTCTATGGAGGTCAACGAGGGCGAGATCGTTGCCCTCATCGGCCCGAACGGCGCGGGCAAGACCACGGCGTTCAACACGATCACCGGCGTTTATGAGCCGACCAACGGTATGGTCAGCTTCTTAGACGAGCCGATCGTCCGCAACCATCCACAGGGTAAGATGGAAAAGACCTACAAGGGCAGCGACGCGCAGAAGTTCACCGCCGACAAGGTCCTTAACCCTACACCCGACAGGATCACAAGACTCGGCATGGCGCGCACGTTCCAGAATATCCGCCTTTGGAAATCCCAGACGGTGTTTGATAACGTCCTCATCGCCAAGCATATGCTGCGCACCTCCAACGTGTTCTCCGCCACCTTCCGTCTCAACGCGAAGGAAGAGGCGAAGCAGCGCGAGGAAGTGCTCGAGCTTCTCAAGATCGTCGGTTTGGACGACGTGAAGGACGAACTGGCGACGAGCCTGCCCTACGGCAAGCAGCGCCGCCTCGAGATCGCCCGCGCGCTCGCGACTAATCCGCAGCTTTTGCTGCTCGACGAGCCGGCGGCCGGCATGAACCCGCAGGAAACGATGGAGCTCGCCGCCTTTATCCGCGAGATCCGCGACAAATTCCACAAGACCGTGCTGCTCATCGAGCACCACATGGATCTCGTTATGGACATTGCCGACCGCATCTACGTCATTGACTTCGGCAAGCTGATCGCCTTCGGTACGCCGGCGGAGATCCAGAACAATCAGCGCGTCATCGACGCGTATCTGGGGGTGGAAGAAGATGCTTAAAATCGAAAACCTTCAGGTCGCTTACGGCGGCATTCAGGCGCTGCGCGGCATCAGCCTCGACGTGCCTGACGGCAAGATTGTTACCCTTATCGGCGCGAACGGCGCGGGAAAATCCACGACGCTGCGCACCATCTCCGGCCTTGTCAAGGCCAAGGGCGGTTCCATCAAATATGACGATACGGAGCTGATCGGCAAGTCCATCCCGAGCATCATCGAGACCGGTATCATCCACGTTCCCGAGGGACGCCGCGTGTTCCCCGATATGACGGTTTTGGAAAACCTCAAGATCGGCGCGTATCTGCGCGACGACAAGGACGAGATCGAAAAGGACATCCAGTGGGTCTATGAGCTCTTCCCCCGCTTGGAGGAGAGAAACTGGCAGCTTGCCGGTACGCTCTCCGGCGGTGAGCAGCAGATGCTCGCGGTCGGCCGCGGTCTGATGGCGCGCCCGAAAGTCCTGATGATGGATGAGCCGTCGCTGGGCCTTGCCCCGATCGTCGTGCAGGGCATCTTTGACATTATCCGTGAGATCAACCGTCAGGGTGTGACCATTCTGCTCATCGAGCAGAACGCGAACATGGCGCTCAAGATCGCTGACCTCGCCTACGTCATGGAGACCGGCCGCATCACGATGACCGGAACCGGCAGGGAACTCCTTGAAAATGAAGCGGTCAAGGAAGCCTATCTTGGCAAAAAGAAATAACGGTGTTATAGTGTCGGCAGTATCTTACTGCCGACATTATTTTTGTTATTATTCAGGGAGAAAAGAACCATGTCTTATGTGATCGTGGCGCTCGCGGCACTGACTGCGGGCGCGGTGCAGACGGTGACGGGTTTCGGCGCAGCAGTCGTGCTGATGTTGGTGCTGCCACGTGTTTTCGGTGTGGTCACGGCACCTGCCGTATCAACGTCGATCTGCGTGGCGCTGTCCGCGGCGCTTGCATGGAAGTTCCGTAAAAAGACGAATTTCAAGCTGATTGCGCTGCCGATCGTGGTGTTCGGCGTGTGCGGCATCGTGATCATCAACCTCATCAAGTCGCTGGATCTGCACATTCTCGGTATTCTCTTCGGCGTGTTTCTGATCGCCTTGTCGATCTACAACCTCGTGTTTGCTGCAAAAGCGTCGCTGCGCCCGACAAAGCCGGTGATCCTCGTCTCCAGCGCGGTCTCCGGCACATTTTCGGGGTTGTTCAGCATCGGCGGACCGATGATGGCGCTGTGCCTTTTGCCGTGTTCAGACGATCACGAGCAGTATCTCGGCAATATGCAGACGCTCTTTATTGTGACGAATATTATCAATATCATCGCGCGTATCACCAACGGGCTTTATAAAGCGGATCTTCTGCCGTATACGCTTGTCGGCATGGCGTTTATTCTTGCGGGTAAGGAGTTTGGTATTCGCTTCGCTAAGAAGCTGAACATTGAAGTGATCAAAAAGGTGATCTACGTGTTTGTCGGCATCTCGGGCGCGATCACGCTCGTGGAAAATATTTTCTGAAACGATCTGTAAGGAGCTGTATGGAAATGGGAAGAAAGAATCCCATCCCGCAGGGGAAGTACGTCCCCGCCGTCCGCTACGGTAATTTTATTTTTACCGCCGGCATGACGCCGCGGCTTAACGGCGTCGCAACGGCTGTGGGCCGTGTCAAGACAAATGAACCGTTAGAAATGTATCGTGCTCCCGCGCGTCTCGCCGCGAGCAACGCGCTCAACGCGGCACTGAATAAGCTGAAAGAGGGCGAGAAGATCGTGCAGGTGCTCGATCTCAAGGTCTACATCAATGCCGAGGATGATTTTACGGCGCACGCCAAGCTCGCCGATTTTGTGTCGGAATACCTGTGCGAAGAGCTGGGCGAGGCGGGCATCGCGCCGCGCGCCGCCATCGGCATGGGGACACTCCCCGCCGTCGCACCTATCGAGGTGCAGCTCATCTGCGCGGCGGAATAAACGAAAATTTTGCAAAGTGAGGGGAATATCATGCTGACATTGGAAATGATCGAGGAAGCGCGCCAACGTATCGCCCCCTACGCCGTGAAAACGCCGCTGCTGCGGCTTAACAATCTCGACGCCGCGCTCGGCTGCGAGGTCTACGTTAAGGCAGAGTGTATGCAGAACATCGGCGCGTTCAAGCTGCGCGGCGCGATGAACCGTGCGCTGACGCTGACAAAGGAAGAAATCGCCTGCGGTCTTGTGACCGCGTCCTCCGGCAACCATGGCAGAGCACTCGCCTTTGCCGGGAAAATGCTGGGCGCAAAGGTGACGGTCGTTGTCCCAAACACGGCGACGCCGCTCAAGAAGGAGAATATCCGTAAGCTCGGCGCGGAGATCGTCGAGTGCGACAACACGGAGCGCTTCATCGTGGCGGAGCGCATCGCACGCGAAACGGGCGCGACGATGGTGCCGCCGTTCAACGACGAGGGCGTTATGGCGGGACAGGGCACCATCGGGCTTGAAGTGCTGGAGCAGTGTCCGCAGCTTGATGTGGTCGTTTCCCCCGTCGCGGGCGGCGGACTTCTCGGCGGACTGGCTACGGCGATCAAGGGCGTCGCGCCGCAGGTGAAGGTCATCGGCGCGGAGCCGAGTGTGCGTGCGCGCTATACCGAGAGCTTGAAAGCGGGGCACCCCGTCACGGTCGAGAACCATCCCACGGTCGCCGACGCGCTCGCGGCGCTGACACCGGGCGAGAAGTGCTTCCCGAGTGTGCAGAAGTATGTCGACGAGGTCGTCGGCGTGGACGATGAGTACATCTTAAAGGGGATGAAGCTGCTACTCACCGAGGGTAAGCTGCTGGCAGAACCGTCGTCGTGCATCGTGCTCGGCGCGGTGCTGCAAGGGAAGATCAAGGTCAAGCCCACCGACAAGGTCTGCTTCGTGATCTCCGGCGGCAATGTCGCCTTTGAGCAGCTCAAGATGCTCGATGAAGTGGAAATCTAAAAAATATCGGCAAAGCAAACGCTTTGCCGATATTTTTATGCTTGTGAAGCCTCCCACAGCCCTTCGTCATCAAATATCACCCAAGCCAACGGCGCGGAAGTAATCGTCCCGCTGCGCCTCGATTCGCAGCGCCATAGCGCGGACAGAGTAGTTGCGGTCAAAGGCGAGGACGCGCTCCCTGACCGAGAAGGGGAAAAGCTCCTTGAGGGATTTTGCGTAATGCTCACCGTCCTCCGGAATCTCGCAGCCTATGACCTGATAGGCGTTTTCCGCTGCGGTCAGCGTGAAGCAATGCGGGATGGAATAGGCGCAGTCTAAAACGATCTCGCCGTTCTCCACACGATAGGCGCACATCAAAATCCACGCGTAGGCGACGTATGTGTCCTTCTTTTCCTCAATTTTGAAAAGATTGCTTTCCACGAACGCCTTTGTATTTTGCCGCCCTCGCTGTGCGGCCTCTTGATCGGCGGCATTAACGCAATAGGAACGGATCGCCAGATCGATCATAGTACCCTCTGTGCTGGTCGGCGGAAGATAGCCGGAGCCCCACGCCGAAAAAATGACAGGCTTATTCTGACTCATCCGCAATGCGTCGATGGTGAAAGCGACGCCGATGATAAGCAGCGCGGTCAGGATTGTGGTAAGCGTGCTTTTCAATTTGGCATTCTCCCGCTTCACCTTGCCGGACTGCTCAAATACCGTTTCGAGATTTGCTTCAAGTGATTTCTGATAAGCGTCCTCTGCGATTCTCTCTCCCGCCACGAATTCATTGAACGAAATGTGGAGCGTAGCGCAGAGCGGCTTGACGTAAGAGAAATCAGGCAGCCCACGCCCGTTTTCCCACTTGGAAACCGCGCGGTCGGTGACGCCCAGAAGCGCAGACAGCTCCTTTTGTGTCATGCCGCGTTCTTTGCGAAGCTCACTGATGAATTTTCCGATTTTGACCTGATCCATTGTATCACCTCTCAAAGAGATTTTACCGCGCTGTGCCGAAAAAGAAAACAAACGCGCCGTAGAGTGACGCAAAAACAAATGCGCAGGCAGAAAACTGCTTGCGCATTTGCTATAGGATTGCTCTTTTACAGCGCATCGACGACGTTTTCTAACCAGTCGCCCTCAAATTCTTCGATCTCGCCTGCATCGACCAGAGCCGCGAGCTTTGGGTCAATGGGCATTTGTGCGAGCAGCGGCAGTCCGTGACGTTCGGCGGCCTCCGCCGTCTTGCCCTCGCCGAAGAGGTAGAGCTTCTTGCCGCAGTCGGGGCACTCGACGTAGCTCATATTCTCCACGAGACCCACAATGGGTACCGCCATCTTCTCCGCCATCTTGACCGCTTTTTCCACGACCATGCTCACGAGATCCTGCGGGGAGGTGACGATTACGATGCCATTCAAAGGAATGGACTGGAACACGTTGAGCGATACGTCGCCCGTGCCGGGCGGCATATCGACGAGCAGGTAGTCAACGTCCCAGATGACGTCCGTCCAGAACTGGTTGACGACGCCGCCGATGACAGGCCCGCGCCAGATGACAGGGTCGGTCTCATCGTCGAGCAGGACGTTGATGGACATGACCTCAACGCCGTGCTTACTGACGCAGGGGAGAAGCCCGGTCTCCGTGCCAACGGCCTTATCGTGGATGCCGAACGCCTTGGGGATGGACGGGCCGGTCACGTCGGCGTCCAAAATGCCGACCTTGTAGCCGCGGCGGGAAAGCGCCACGGCAAGCTGGCTGGTGACCATGGACTTGCCCACGCCGCCCTTGCCGGACACGATGCCGTACACCTTGCCGACGCGCGCCTCCGCGTGATGCGCCTTGAGGAAGGACTGCGGCTCCTTGCGCTCACCGCAATTCTCGCTGCAAGTGGAGCAGTTATGGGTACATTCGCTCATATCGGAACTCCTTTGCTGAAATATTTCAACGCCTATTATATGCCTTTTGTACGGGAAAGCAAGCCCCTTACAGCGTCAGAACGTTCACCCCGTCGCGCCCACTGAGATACGCCGCTTCACGGTGCTGACAGGTGAGAAGGATGATCTGCCGCTTTTCACTCTCGCGCAGCAGCAGCTCCAGCGCTGCGGCACAGCGTGCATCGTCAAAATTGATGAGCGCGTCGTCGAGCACGAGGGGGATATTCTTCTCCACCGGCAGTACAAGGTCGCAGATCGCGAGCCGCACGGCGAGATAGAGCTGGTCGGCGGCGCCTTGACTCAACAGCGCCGCGTCGCGGGAAACGGACGCGCCGTCCTCGCCGACGAGCGCGTGGAACGCGCGGTCGAGCAATACCTTATTATATTTGTCGCCCGTCAGCGCGCCGAACAGCTCCGCCGCACGTTCGCCAAGCGCGGGGGAAAAACGGTTTTGCAGCGTCGTATTGGCGCGCTCGAGCGCATCCATAGCAAGCTCGATGGCGTCGTATTCGTCCTGCAAAACTGTCAGGCGTTCGCGCTTTTCATACAGCGCGCCCTCGAGCTCCTGCGCGTCGCCGATGGCACGGATGCGCCCTTCGGTGTAGTCGACGGTGCGCTGCAGCTCGGTGCAGTGAGCGGTCACGTCCGTCAAAGCACCTTGCAGCGATTCACGACTGCGTGTGGGACGCTCCACATGGAGCGTCGGCTCCTCGGCGGGGAGCTGCTTTTGCAGGAATTCCAACTGCATCTGCGCGAGCTGTGCTTCACGGTTAAGACTTTCATGCAGCTCGTAACGGGTGAGCGCCTCGCTGATGTAGGCCTCCGCCTGCGCCGCGTCGGACACGGGAAGATCAGCAAGGAGCGACGCAACCTGCGACTCGTATGCCGCGTCGAGAACGGTGTATGCGGCGTCTGCTTCGCCGACAGCGTCGGAGAGCGCGTCGCGCTCGTTCTGCCGCGCCAGCAACGCGGCGCTCTCGCGGGCGCGGAGGAGCACGGCGAGGATAATGGCGACAGTACACGCGGCGCCGCACACGACCGCAGGGACGATCTGCTGCCGATAGGCGAGAAAACCCGCGCCGAGCGCCAGCAGCGCCGCGGCGACGATACATATTATAATATACGGCGGTTTTTTGCTCTGCAGCGCGCAGGCGGCGTCGAAATCCGCAAGCTTTTCCCGCGTGGCAGTGCACTTCTTTTCGGCATCCGCACGCTGCGTGCCCAACTCTTCAAGTGTGGCGAGTTTTGCCCTGCCCTGCTCCAGCACCTCACGCGGCGGCGTTTTGGCGTCGCGGATCATGCGATAGGCGGTCTCCGCTTTGGCGTCGGCTTCCTCGGCGGCGCGCTTTGCCTCGCGCAGTGCCTCAAACTGCGCCTGACGGTCGGCGGCGTCGTGCAGGGCAAGGTCGCTGCGGATGGCGTCCTGTTCCGCTTTGCGCGCGGCAAGCTCCTCCTCGGCGGTCTTGCGCTGCGCGGTGAGTGCGTGCAGCTCCGCAAGATTGTCCGCATCGGCGGCGATCTCCTGCTCCAGCGCGGGGATCTTTCCGGTTTTATTGTGGCGGCGGGAATTGAGCTGCTTTTTCAGCACATCGACCGTCTCGCTGTACGATGCGCCCTCCTCACCGGTGGTGATAAGTGCGGCGATGCGGCGTTCCAGTTCCGCGTCGGCGTCGATGGCAAGCCCGCTCTGGCGAATGAATGCGCTGCGCTCATACACCTCGCGCGGGATGCCGAGCAGCGCTTCTCCGCAGTCGGCGGCGTTGAGCTGCGCGACCTCCTCACTCGTGCCGGTGTAGACAGCAGAAAAACGCCCCATCGGCGCGTTAGCACGCACCGTGTCGCGCTGCAGCGTGATTTCGCCGATCTCAGCAGACAGCTCCAGCGTGCCGGACATCGCGTTTCCCGACCACGGCGCATAGCGATTCTTGTCCGCAAGCGTGCCGCGCTCGTTCGTTTTCAGCCCGTAGAGCATCGTGCGCAGGAACGCGGCGAGCGTGGATTTACCCGATTCGTTTGGCGCCTCCAGAATGTTCAGCCCTGGCATAAACGCGATCGATCGGTGTTCCAGCTTGCCGAATGTGGCATTTAGGCAGCGAAACTGCATAGGTCCGCCTCCTTTCAGACATACTATATATTGTGGCATAGATTATAGCACAAAAGGGAAAATTTGTCTGCCAAAATTTTCAAGAAAAATATT
>R20__coassemble_1429_pt1 | contig 13162 bp, 8 predicted proteins | sample R20__metabat2_high_PE_036 | metagenome-assembled genome bin R20
GGTGCATCGACTTCACCGCCGCGCACGATGAGGCTGTCGCCATGTGCGACGAAGCGGCACTTGAAGCTTTTCTTACCAGCGGCAAGGTCGATGATGCGCTCACCGCAAAGCTGATCGCCGCGCGCAAGGTCTTTCCCTGCTACTTTGGCTCGGCGCTCAAGCTCGACGGCGTGGAGGACTTTCTTTCCTCCGCCGCCGTGCTCATGGAAGAGCGCAGCTATGGCAACGATTTCGGTGCGCGGGTGTTCAAAATTTCCCGCGACGCGCAGGGCGCGCGGCTGACGTGGCTCAAGGTCACAGGCGGCTCGCTGCGCGTCAAATCTCCCCTCACCTACTCCGTCGGTGAAGCGCGGTATGACGAGAAAGCTGACCAGCTCCGCCGCTACTCGGGCACGAAGTTCCAGACGGTCAACGAAGCTCACGCCGGCACGGTCGTCGCCGTGACGGGACTGTCGCACACCTATGTCGGACTGGGGCTCGGAAAAGAACAGGAGGCGTCCGCCCCACTTTTGGAGCCGGTGCTGACCTATCACCTGTCGCTCCCGAACGGCGAAGACGCGCATACCGTCCTGCCAAAGCTGCGTGAGCTGGAGGAAGAGGATCCGATGCTGCGCATCGTGTGGAACGAGCGCGCGGGCGAGATCCACGTGCAGCTCATGGGAAAGATACAGCTTGAAGTCCTCAGCGCACGCATTTTAGAGCGCTTCGGCATTTCCGTCGCGTTCGGCGAGGGCGCTATCGTTTACCGCGAGACGATCGCGGACGCAGCGCTCGGTCTCGGGCACTTTGAGCCGCTGCGCCACTATGCCGAAGTCCAGCTTCTGCTCGAACCGCTCCCGCGCGGGAGCGGCGTGCGCTTTGCGTCGAACGTGCCGACGGATGTGCTCGATCTCAACTGGCAAAGGCTCATCGCCACGCACGTTTTTGAGCGTGAACACTGCGGCGTTCTGACGGGTTCCCCTGTCACGGATATCTCCTTTACACTTGTTGCGGGACGCGCACATCTCAAGCACACGGAGGGCGGAGATTTCCGTCAGGCGACGTACCGCGCCATCCGACAGGGTTTGATGCAAGCGCAGAGCGTCCTGCTTGAACCGTACTACGATTTCCGGCTGGAGATTCCCGCCGAATGTGTCGGCCGCGCGATGACCGACCTGCAAAATATGGGCGGTACAGTCGAAACGCCGGAGACAGACGGCGAGATGACGACACTCACGGGCTTTGCGCCCGTCGCGCCGATGCGCGACTACTTCACCGACGTTGCCGCCTACACCCGCGGACGCGGGCGGCTGAGCTGCACCGTACACGGCTACGAGCCGTGCCGCGATCAGGATGACGTTGTCGCCGCCATCGGCTACGACGCCGAGCGCGACACCGAAAACCCTTCCTCCTCCGTTTTCTGCGACCACGGCGGCAGTATCACGGTGCCGTGGAACGAGGTCGCCGCTTTGGTCCACTGCGACAGCGGCGTGCGGTTGGGTAAAGCGGAAGATGTCAAAGAGGAAACCTATTCCCGCCGCGGCGGTGCATCCGGCACGTTCGAGCAGGACAAGGAATTGCAGGGCATCTTCGAGCGCACCTACGGCAAAGTCGAGCGAAAGGCGTTCGAGCCTGCGCCCAAGCCTGCGCGCACCTCGCTCGACGACGCGAAGTACAACATTCAGACGCAGCACGTCGACACGGAGTACCTGCTTGTCGACGGCTACAACATCATCTTTGCGTGGGACGAACTCAAGAAAGTTGCCGCGCAGGACATAGAAGCCGCTCGTGAGCTGCTCGTGAGCATTCTTTCCAACTATCAAGGATTTTGCAAATATAAAGTGATTTTAGTTTACGATGCCTACAAGGTCAAGGGCAATCCCGGCAGTGTCCAGACCGTGAACGGCATCAAGGTCGTTTACACAAAAGAAGCCGAAACCGCCGACACATACATCGAGCGCGCGACCTACGAGCTGCGCAAAGAGCGCCGTGTGCGCGTGGCGACCTCGGACAATCTTGAGCAGGTCATCATTCTGGGGCACGGTGCCATGCGCGTGAGCGCGCGCACGTTCCGCGCCGAGGTCGAGGAGGCCGAGGGCCAGATCGCGGCGCTCGTCGAGCGCTTCAACCTCAAAAACCGCGACTACCGCCTGGTCAAAAACGTGGCAAAATTCAGAGAATCGTAACCGAAAACCGGCGGGAAACCGCCGGTTTCTTCTTATGACAAAATTTCACGATTTGTACATTGATTTTATCTGCGATTTCCTATAACATAATATGGTTAATGAAAGTCGGAAAGGAAGTCAAAAGCAAACTATGTCCCATGTATTGAAGCGTTTGGGAATGTGCGTGCGGGAATTCAAAAAGCCCGCGATCTGGACGCTTGCGTTCATCGTTGCTGAAGCGATCATCGAAACGTTCATTCCTTTCATCACCGCCGAGCTTGTCAACAAGATCGAAGGCGGCGTCGATATGGCGGAAATCGTCAAGGTCGGCATCTTGCTGATCGTGCTGGCGCTCTGCTCGCTCGCCTGCGGTGCATTGGCGGGTATGTTCTCGTCCAAGGCAGGCACCGGCTTCGCGCGTAACCTGCGCCACGATATGTTTGAGCGCGTGCAGAGCTTCGCCTTTGAGAATATCGACAAATTCTCCTCGTCCTCGCTCGTCACGCGCATGACCACCGACGTCAACAGCGTGCAGATGGCGTTCATGATGCTCACGCGCATTGCCGTCCGCGCCCCGCTGATGCTCATTTTCTCTATCACGATGGCGTACATCATGGGCGGCGCGCTGGCGACGAGCTTCGTCGTCATCATCCCCGTGCTGGCGTTCGGTCTTATCATGATCGGCAAAAAGGCGATGCCCGCGTTCCGCGCCGTCTTTAAGAAGTACGACCGTATGAACGCCTCCATCGAGGAAAACGTGCGCGCCATGCGCGTGGTGAAGGGCTTTAGCCGCGAGGAGTACGAGAAGGAAAAGTTTGCCGTCTCGTCCGACAATATCGCCGCCGACTTCACGAAGGCAGAGCGCATTGTGGCGTGCAATATGCCGCTGATGCAGCTTTGTATGTACTTCAACATGGTGTTCGTGCTGTTCGTCGGCTCGCGCATCGTCGTGCAGTCGCAGGGCAGTCTCATCAAGGTCGGCCAGATCTCTGCGATGCTCACCTACGGCGTGCAGATTTTGATGTCACTGATGATGCTCTCGATGATCTACGTCATGCTCACCATGTCCATCGAGGCCGCCAAGCGTATCTGCGAGGTGCTCGACGAGGAGCCGACGCTGCACAATCCCGCCTCCCCTGTCACCGAGGTCAAGGACGGCTCCATCGACTTCTGTGACGTGAGCTTCAAGTACTCCGCCGCGGCGCAGAAGTATGCGCTCTCCGACATCGACCTGCACATCGCCTCCGGCATGACGGTCGGCATCCTCGGCGTGACCGGCTCGAGCAAATCGACGCTCGTGCAGCTCATTCCGCGTTTGTACGACGTGACCGAGGGCGCGGTCAAGGTCGGCGGCGTGGACGTACGCGACTACGACATTGAGACGCTGCGCGAGGCGGTGGCGATGGTGCTGCAGAAGAACGAGCTGTTCTCCGGCACGATCCGCGACAACCTCCGCTGGGGCAATCCCAACGCAAGCGAGGACGACATCATCGAAGCCTGCCAGATGGCGCAGGTGCACGATTATATCTCCTCCTTCCCCGACGGGTATGACAAGTGGATCGAGCAGGGCGGCACAAACGTCTCCGGCGGACAGAAGCAGCGCCTTTGCATTGCGCGTGCGCTGCTCAAAAAGCCGAAAATTCTTATTCTCGACGACTCGACCAGCGCGGTCGATACGCGCACGGATGCGCTCATCCGGCAAAGCCTGCGCGACTACATCCCTGAGACCACCAAGCTCATCATCGCCCAGCGTGTGGCAAGCGTGATGGACGCCGACCTGATTCTCATTTTGGATAACGGTCGGATCGCCGCACGCGGCACACACGATGAGCTGCTCAGATCCAGCGATATTTATCAGGAGATTTACTCCCAGCAGACGAAGGGGGGTGAAGAGAATGGCTAAAGCAAACCGCCGCGGAGATGTGAAGCTCAACGCAAAGGGAAAGCCCGTGTTCAACGCAAAATCCCTTGCGCGCGTCATCAAGATGCTTGTCTCCTTCTACCCCGTTCTCTTCCCCGTCGTGTGCATCTGCACGCTCTTCAATGCCGCCGCCTCCGCCATTCCCGCGCTCTTTACGCAGCAGATCGTGGCGGTCACGGAAAAGTGGTATGTAAGCGGCGACTGGGCCAGCGCGAGCGCTGAGATCGTGCCAAAGCTGAAAATCCTTGTCATCCTCTATGTCATCTCGCTCATCGCCGTCTTTTTGCAGGCACAGCTCAATGCCATCATGACGCAGGGGTATCTCTCCAAGATGCGCAAAAAGCTCTTTAACGGGATGCAGGATCTTCCCATCCGCTACTTCGACTCGCACCGTCACGGTGACATCATGAGTCACTATACCAACGACATTGACACCCTGCGCGAACTGGTGTCGCAGTCCATTCCGGCGCTGCTGCGCTCGGGTTGCATCGTGGTGGTCGTGTTCTTCATCATGGTATGGTACTCCCTCCCGCTGACCGTGCTCATCATTCTCGGCATTATCGCCATGACGCTGGTGTCCGGCAAGCTCGGCGGCGGCAGCGCGAAGTATTTCGTGCGCCAGCAAAAGAGCGTTGCGGCGACTGAGGGCTATATTCAGGAGATGATGAACGGGCAAAAGGTCGTCAAAGTCTTCTGCCACGAGGACGCCTGCCAGCGCGACTTTGACAAGCTCAACGAAACGCTGTGCGAGGATGCGCGCAAGGCGCACACCTACGCCTCCTGCCTCGGCCCCATCATTATGAACATCGGCAACATTCTCTACGTTTTGATTGCCGTGCTCGGCGGCGCGTACCTGATCGCGGGACTACCGAACGTGTCGCTCTCCGGCAAGGCGCTCGACATCTCCATCCTTATCGCGTTTTTGAACATGGTCAAGCAGTTTACCTCGAACTTAAACCAGCTCACCCAGCAGGTCAACGCCATCGTCATGGGTATGGCGGGCGCAGAGCGCGTGCTTGACCTGATGGACGAAAAAGCAGAGGCGGACGACGGCTACGTCACGCTTGTCAACGCCGAGATCGCGCCCGACGGCACGGTCACGGAGGTCGATCGCCGCACCGGTCACTGGGCGTGGAAGCACCCGCACAGCGACGGCACGATCACCTACACCGAGCTAAAAGGCGACGTGCGCCTTGTGGACGTGGACTTCTCCTACGTCGAGGGCAAACAGGTGCTCTATGACGTTTCTGTCTACGCCGAGCCCGGTCAGAAGGTCGCCTTCGTGGGCGCAACGGGCGCGGGCAAGACGACTATCACCAACCTCATCAACCGCTTCTATGACATTGCCGACGGCAAGATCCGCTACGACGGCATCAACATCAACAAGATCAAAAAGACCGATCTGCGCCGCTCGCTCGGTATCGTGCTGCAGGAGACGAACCTCTTCACCGGCACGGTCATGGAAAACATCCGCTACGGCAAGCTCGACGCGACGGATAAAGAGTGCATCGCGGCGGCAAAGCTCGCGGGTGCGGACGACTTTATCACGAGGCTTCCCAGCGGCTATGATACGGAGCTGACCGGCAACGGCGCCAACCTCTCGCAGGGGCAGCGTCAGCTCCTCGCCATCGCGCGCGCCGCAGTCGCCGATCCTCCCGTGATGATCCTCGATGAGGCAACGTCGTCCATCGACACGCGCACCGAGGCCATTGTCCAGCGCGGCATGGATAAGCTGATGGAGGGCCGCACGGTGTTCGTCATCGCGCACCGCCTGTCCACTGTCATGAACTCCGACGTCATCATGGTGCTCGACCACGGGCGCATCATTGAGCGCGGCGACCACAACCGGCTCATCGCCGAAAAGGGCACCTACTATCAGCTCTACACCGGTGCATTTGAACTGGAATAAGCTGAAGCACCAAAAAGATACGGAAATTGCGCGGACCGCCGAACATTTTTCTTCGGCAGTCTGCGCTTTTGTGTCTTTTGTTTAAGATTTTTTATGAATTGCTTCATTTTCGCGCAATTCTTTGCTTGACAAAGATGCTATTGTGCCATAATATGTCTATACAGAAAAAGCAAATTCTCAAATTTTGTATATAATAGGAGGACACTATGGCACGTATGATGGACGCAATCGTTAAGCCGGCACCTGCTGTCGGTCTGGAGCTTCGTCAGGTCCCCGTCCCCGTTCCGGGCCCCGGCGAGGTGCTCATTAAAATCCACAAAACCGCGATCTGCGGCACGGACGTTCACATCTATGACTGGAACGAATGGTCCGCGCAGCACGTCAAGCCCCCCATGGTCATCGGCCACGAGTACGTCGGTGAGATCGCCGAGCTCGGCGCGGGCGTGACTGGTCTCACTGTCGGTCAGCGAGTAAGCGGCGAGGGACACATCACCTGCGGCCACTGCCGCAACTGCCACACGGGCAACATCCAGTGGTGCAGGAACACGAACTCTGTCGGCGTTGACCGCGACGGCGCGTTCGCCGAGTACGTCTGCATCCCCGCTTCTAACGTCATCCTCATTGACCCCAATCTGGATGAAGATATCGTCGCCATGTTCGACGCTGTCGGCAACGCGACGCACACGGCGCTGATGTTTAATCTCGTCGGCGAAGACGTGCTCATCACGGGCGCCGGTCCCGTCGGTATCCTCGCCGTCGCCATCGCCAAGTACGCAGGCGCCCGCCGCGTGATCGTCACCGACCTCAACGACTTCCGCCTCGGTCTTGCCAAAAAACTCGGCGCGGACGCCGCCATCAACACCGGCAAAGAGGACTTGCGTGAGGCCATGCGTGCTCAGGGCTTGGTCGAGGGCTTTGACGTCGGCTTTGAGATGTCCGGCAGCGGCGCGGCACTCAATCAGATGATCGGCGTCATGCGCAACGGCGGCAAGATCAGTTTGCTCGGTCTCGGCAATTCTAACATCAGCCTCAACATGAACGACGTGATCGGCAAGGGACTGACGCTTCAGGGTATCTACGGGCGCAAGATGGACAACTGGCATCAGATGAGCTACATGGTGCAGGGCGGTCTCGATCTCTCCCCCGCCATCACCCACCGCTTCCACTACACGGAGTTTGAAAAGGGCTTTGAAGCCATGCACAGCGGCAAGAGCGGCAAGGTCATTCTCGACTGGACGAAGAAATAAGGAGGAATTACGATGAAATCCGCATACGAACAGTTTGCAAAGGAACTCGACTCCATCCGCGAATTCGGCACCTACAAGGATGAGCGCATCATCACCACACCGCAGCGCTCCCGTATCGACACGACGAAGGCCAAGGCGGTTGTCAATATGTGCGCGAACAACTATCTCGGTCTTTCCAACAACGAGCGTCTGATGAACGCTGCAAAAGCCAGCTACGACAAGTGGGGCTTCGGTCTTTCCTCCGTACGCTTCATCTGCGGCACGCAGGAAATTCACAAGGAGCTTGAGCGTAAGATCGCCGACTTCGTCGGCATGGAGGACGCCATCCTCTACTCCTCCTGCTTTGATGCCAACGGCGGTCTCTTTGAAACGCTGCTCGGCGCAGACGACGCGGTCATCTCCGACGAGCTGAACCACGCCTCCATTATCGACGGCGTGCGTCTTTGCAAGGCGCATCGCTACCGCTATCACAACAGCGACATGGATGATCTCCGCAAGCAGCTTACCGACGCGCGCGCTGCAGGCTGCCAAAAGATCATCATTGCCACGGACGGCGTGTTCTCTATGGACGGCTATATCGCCAACCTCAAGGGCATCTGCGACCTTGCAGACGAATTTGACGCGCTCGTCATGGTAGATGACAGTCACGCCGTCGGCTTCATGGGTGAGCACGGACGCGGCACGCCGGAGTTCTGCGGCGTGATGGGCAGAGTCGATATCCTCACCGGCACCTTCGGCAAGGCCATGGGCGGCGCTTCCGGCGGCTACACCGCGGCGAAGCGCGAGATCGTTGACCTTCTGCGTCAGCGCAGCCGTCCCTATCTGTTCTCCAACTCCCTCGCCCCCGCCATCTGCGCCGCGACGATCGAGACGATCAATATGCTCACCGAGTCTACCGCGCTGCGCGACAAGGTGCATGAGAACGCCCGTTACTTCCGCGCTGAGATGGAGAAGCTCGGCTTCGACCTCCTCCCCGGCGAGCACCCCATCGTGCCCGTCATGCTCTACGACCCGAAGATTGCCAATGAGTTTGCCCGCCGTATGTTAGAGAAGGGCGTGTACGTCGTCGGATTCTGCTATCCCGTCGTCCCCAAAGGGTGCGACCGCGTACGCACGCAGATCTCTGCCGGTCACACGAAGGAAGACCTCGATTTCGCCGTCAAATGCTTCGGCGAGGTCAAGAAAGAAATGGGTATCTGATCGATATACGCAAAAGTCCGCAGGCAATTTGTCTGCGGACTTTTTTACGCAATTTGCCGCGCCATTCTTTACTTTTCCGGTGCGGTATCGTACAATAAGGCTACATTTTTAAGGGAGGCGGTACGATGCGCGAATTCAAAATCGGCAAAAACGACGCAGGGCAGCGGCTCGACCGGTTTTTAGGAAAATCGATTCCTCTGCTGCCGGCGTCACTGGCGCAGAAATACATCCGCCTCAAGCGCATTAAATGCAACGGCCTGCGTGCACAGCGCGATCAGAAGCTCTGCGAGGGCGATGTGCTGCAATGCTACATCAACGATGAGTTTTTTGAAATGCCGAGCGAGGAAAACGTTTTCCTCACTATCGCCGCACCGAGACTTCACATCATCTACGAGGATGAGAACCTTATGCTGCTCGACAAGCCTGTCGGTCAGGTCGTGCATGCCGATGAGGGCGAAAAGGTCAACACGCTTGTCAATCATATGCTTGCCTATCTCTACCAAAAGCGCGAGTGGAATCCGCGAAAGGAAAATGCCTTTACACCGGCGCTGTGCAACCGCATTGACCGCAACACAGGCGGCATTGTGATCGCCGCGAAGAACGCGGAAGCTCTGCGTATTCTCAACGACAAAATCCGTGACCGCGAGATCGCAAAATTTTACCTGTGTATCGCACTCGGCCGCATGGACCCGCCCGAAGGCCGCATTGAATGTTTTCTCCGCAAGGACGAACAGAGCAACATCGTGCGCGTTTACCATCATCCCGTTCCGGAGGGACGCAGCGCGATCACGCTTTACAACACGCTGAAAACGAACGGTACGCTTTCCCTTCTGGAGGTCGAGCTGCTCACCGGACGCACCCACCAGATCAGAGCATCCTTTGCCGATCTCGGTCACCCGCTGCTCGGCGACGGAAAATACGGCATCGGCACGGCAAACCGAAAATACGGTGAGACGCATCAGGCACTCTATTCCTACCGTCTGCGCTTCGACTTCCCCACAGATGCAGGCATTTTAGAGTATTTACGCGGAAGAGAATTTATGGTCGACGAGGTGCCGTTCCAAAAGAAATACTTCGGATAACGTCACATTCCTTATACAAAACCGACAAGCCTGCAGGAAGTTTTTTCCGCGGGCTTGTTTTTTCTGAAAAAAGTTCGATTTATAAAACAAAAAGTTTAACAAAAGTATTGCATTTTGAAAGTTATTATATATATAATAGCATCAGTTTATTTTGGAAAACAAAAAGTTTACTATATTGAACCTTTCGGGAGGTCGTTTTTATGTCTATGGATATCGGCAGTAAGATCAAAGCTCTGCGAACACAGAAGGGACTGACTCTGGAGGAGCTTGCCAGCCGCAGCGAGCTGACGAAGGGGTTTTTGTCCCAGTTGGAGCGCAACCTGACCTCCCCGTCCATCGACTCGCTCGATGACATTCTGGAGGCGCTCGGCACCAACCTTGCCGAGTTCTTCAAGGAAGATCGGGACGATCAGTTCATTTTCCGCAGCGGCGATTTCTTTGTTGACGAGCGCGAGAGCTGCACGGTCAACTGGATCGTGCCGAACACGCAGAAAAATCAGATGGAGCCGATCCTTTTGGAGCTGCCCTCCGGCGGCGAATCGTTCACCGTCGAGCCGCACAGCGGCGAGGAGTTCGGCTACGTCGTGGACGGTACAGTCGTGCTCACCTGCGACGGCAAGCGCAGTATTCTGCGCAAGGGAGAGACGTTCTACCTCCACGGCAAGACGTTCCACACGCTCAAAAACGAGAAAAAAACCACCGCCCACGTGCTGTGGGTGTCCACTCCCCCGCTGTTTTAATTTGAAAAAGTGAGGATATCGGAAATGGCTGAAGAAAAGAAAAAGCTCATTCAATTTAAGAATATTGTCAAGAGCTTTGAGGACGGTCAGGTCGTCCTCAAGGGCGTTTCGCTTGACATTTATGAAAACGAGTTCGTCACGCTGCTCGGCCCCTCCGGCTGCGGCAAGACGACCCTGCTGCGCATCCTCGGCGGCTTTTTGCAGCCGACCGAGGGCAAGGTGCTCTTCGACAGCGAGGACATCGTGAGCGTCCCGCCGTACAAGCGCGAGATCAACACCGTGTTCCAGAAATATGCGCTCTTCCCGCACATGAACGTCTACGACAATATCGCGTTTGGTCTGACAATCAAGAAAGAGCCGAAGGACGTCATTGAGCAGAAGGTGCGCCGTATGCTGCGCCTTGTCAACCTTGAAGACTTCGCCGACCGCAGCGTCACGGAGCTTTCCGGCGGTCAGCAGCAGCGCATTGCCATCGCCCGCGCGCTCGTCAACGAGCCGAGCGTCCTGCTGCTCGACGAGCCGCTCGGCGCGCTCGATCTCAAGCTGCGCAAGGAGATGCAGAAAGAGCTCAAGTACATTCAGCAGGAGGTCGGCATCACGTTCATCTTCGTCACGCACGATCAGGAAGAGGCGCTGACGATGTCGGACAAAATCGTGGTGATGAACGCGGGCGAAATTCAGCAGGTCGGCACCCCCACCGAGATCTACCGCAAGCCCGTTAACGAGTTTGTCGCCAAGTTCATCGGCGAGACGAACATTATCGACGGCGTGGTCGTCGATGATGAGCATGTTGTGTTTGAGGACAAAAAGTTTGAATGCGACGCCCGCGGCTTTGCTAAGGGTGAAAAAGTCGATATTGTCATCCGTCCCGAGCATCTTGACCTTGTTTCCCGCTCCGATGGCAAGCTCAAGGGCACGGTCAAGTCCCAGATCTTCAAGGGGATGCACTACGAAACGGTCGTGGAGACCCGTGTCGGCACCTCGATCACGGTAAAAATGCAGGTTTCCCAGGACAGGCCTGTGTTTAACGAGGAAAAGGGAGAAAAGATCAGCGCCAACGGCTTCCTTTTGGACGTAGAGGATGTTGCCGAGCTGGACGATGCGAAGATCGTCGCCCTCGCCTCTGCTGAGGCGTGGGACGCGGAAACGGAGGAACCCATCTCCATCAAGACCGTCGAAAACGACATTCAGCCGGAAACCGGCAACTACACCGTGACCTTCTCCACCGCGAGCGGCACGTCCATCACCGTCAAGGTGCTGGTCGTGGCGCAGAACCGCGTGGAGAGCAAGGTTTATCAGGAAGAAATCTACGCCATGAACTTCTTCAAGAAGGTCGAGGACATTCAGGAGAGCATGGCGCTCGATACCGATCTTGAGACCTGGGCGAGCGCGTCCGCGTGGTCGCTTGAGGACGGCGAACAGGTCGAGATCACGGACGTCAAGTACGACTTTGATCCCGAGACTATCACCCCCGGCGTGTACGACGTGACCTTCTCCACGGAGGGCTATGAGTATCAGGTGTCCACCACCCGCCACTTTGAGGAAGGCGCGGAGGTCGGCCTCGTCTTTGCTCCGCAGGACATCCACGTGATGAAAAAGGAGGGACAGTGGTGAAGCAGTTTCGCAGCATGACCTACCCCTACGTCGCGTGGATCAGCGTCATCATCGTCGCGCCGATGCTGCTGATCGTGCTCTACGCCTTCACCACCGCCGGCAACGACGTGCTCACGTTCCAGTTCACGCTCAGGAACTTCACCCGCTTCGTGACGGACAGCGTCTTTATGGAAGTCCTGCTCCGCTCACTCTATATTGCCGTCATCACAACGGTGATCTGCGTTGTGCTCGGCTATCCCATCGCCTATGTCATCGCCCATCTCGGCGAGCGCGGCAACACGCTGTGCATCCTGCTCATCACGATGCCGACGTGGGTGAATATGCTGGTGCGCACCTATGCGTGGATGGGCATTTTGCAGGATGAAGGCATCCTCAACACAATCCTCGGCTTTTTCGGCGTCGGCCCCGTGCAGATGATCCACACAAGCTTTGCGGTCATTCTCGGTATGGTGTATAACTTCCTGCCGTTCATGATCCTGCAGATCCACACTTCCCTTGCCAAGATGGACAAGAGCCTGCTGGAAGCCGCGAACGACCTCGGCGCCGACCCCGCCACCGCGTTTTTGCGCGTGACGCTGCCGCTCTCGCTCCCGGGCGTCATCTCCGGCATCACGCTGGTGTTCCTGCCGGCGGTATCCAGCTTCTTTATTCCCAAGCTCCTCGGCGGCGGACAGTTCGTTCTCGTCGGCAACATCATCGAAACGCAGTTCCTCACCACCGGCGACTGGAACTTCGGCAGCGCGATCTCGCTCATCATGGCGATCATCATCATGCTTTCGATGTACTTCACGCGCAAGGCCGATGTGCAGACCGTCCGCAAGCAGCATAGAAGGGAGTGGTAAGAGATGCAAAAGAAAACCTCTGTCGGCTCCAAGATCATTCTCGCGCTCACGCTTTTGTTCTTCTACCTCCCCATCCTCTACATCATCGTCTTTTCGTTCAACGACTCCCGCTCGCTCACGAAGTTCAGCGGTTTTTCCCTGCGCTGGTATGAAAAGATGTTCGCCGACTCCACGATGATGGAGGCCGTATTCTACACCGTCGCCATCGCGGTTTTAGCGACCGTCATCGCCACCGTCGTCGGCACGGTCACGGCGATCGGCCTGTCGAAGTCCAGCCGCGTGCTGCAAACGATGGTCGAGCGCGTGAACGACCTGCCGGTGATGAACCCGGACATCGTGACCGCGATCTCGCTTCTGATGTTTTTCAGCATTCTTTCCGTGAAAAAGGGCTTCGGAACGCTGCTCATCGCGCATATCATGTTCTGTATTCCCTATGTCATGCTCTCGGTCACGCCGAAGCTGC
>R20__coassemble_1451_pt1 | contig 12923 bp, 8 predicted proteins | sample R20__metabat2_high_PE_036 | metagenome-assembled genome bin R20
GCTGCATCGCTGCGGACAGCAACGCTGTCAACATTGAACTCGCCCTTTGCCGTCTGAGCAAGGCCGGCAACGCCGTCACTTCCCTGTAAAGTGCCGCCGATGGTAATGGCATTAAATGTGGCTTTTACTCCGTCAAGCACTGCCGCAAAGGCTCCGATATTCGTTGCACCCGTTTGTAACGTGCCGTTATAAACGATATTATCGGCCGAGAGCAGCGTGGTGTTATGCTGCAGACCAAGTCCGTTTGCGGGACGAAGCGACGTCACGTTGGAAGTATTCTCATCATCGCTTGCTGCAATTTCTCCGATGATACCGCCAAAGATCGCGCCGCCGCTCTCGCTGCCGCTGACAACACTGCCTTCAAAAAGGATGTTGTTGAGCGTAAGAGACAGCGAGTTCGTATCTGTCTTCTGTGTCACACCGGTCAGGACGCCGATCACGCCGCCCGCTCTGGTGCCGGTCACGGTGATCTTACCGTCGTTTCCGCTCGGTCTGATATGGTTGGTGAGTTCGTCGGAGGAGGTCACGTAGGGGGAGAAGTAAACGTTCGCAGAAGGCGCGATGTCAATATTCTTCAGCGTAAGACTCGCAGTGGAGTTTACGCCGGAATAATCGCCCCAGCCTACCATCTGACCGACTCTTGCTTCAGCATCGCAAGTGCTGTTAATATTCAGGGAAGAGTTAATATCATGAATATTCGCGCCTGCATTTTGAGTAAGCGTGGCAACCGAGGTAGAGGCCGCTACCGCCGCAATACCGCTGTACGCAGTGTTCATCTGACCGGCAAAGTTAAGATATGCCACCTCAGCGCTGCTATCAATGCCGTAAAGCAGAGGGAACATAGCCGTATTGGCAGAAAGCGCCTTAACTTTAAGCGTAATCGTCTTATACTGCGTGCCGGTCGTGACGCCGAGGAATTTTCCATGGAATCCGACATAAGCCGTGTCGCTTTCCAGATAGCCGATGCCGGCAAAGCCGCAGTCATTGAGAGAAATATCCGCAGTAACAGTATAGCTGGCTTTGGTAAGCAGATCCTGCAGCTCCTTGCGCTTGCCGTAGCTTTCGTCGCAGGTGGCGTCGACCTTCTGCATGATCTCCGCGTTCATGGTGTTGACCGCTGCGGCAACGAGCAGCAGATCTTCCTTTTTCGCAATGAGGTAGTTTCCGCTGTCGTCCTTCTGCAGCAGGTTGCTCTGGTTCAGATCGGAAAGATCGTAGATCGTACCGTGGTTGGTGGGATTGATGGAAAGATCGCTTGCCAGATATCCTTCAACGGGCGTATCCACATGGGCGGAGTCCGTCGTGAAAAGCACGATGCTGCTGACCGCAATCAGCGCCTGATTGGCAGAACCGACATAGAGACCGACCGTCTCGCCGGTAAAGAGGTGCTCATCCGGCAGATAGACCTTGTTCGAGAGCCACAGAGAGGTACCGAGGTTCATCCGGCCGATGATACCGCCGACGTCGCCGGCACCCTCCAGCTTTCCGGAAACGCGCAGCGCGATATCGCCGGGCCATTTTTCGACCTCCGGGATGCTCACGATGACCTTAATGGGATTGCTGTGTCCCTGCCTCTCCGAGGCATCCAGCACTTCGCCGTTATCAAGCGCGCCGATCACACCGCCGAGCGCGCTGACGCTTGCGGTAATCTCCGGTGCTGTCGTGTCATCCGTCTGCATGGTAATGTTGTACAGCTTCAGATTCAGCTGATAGGAAGCGCGCCCGCTCTCCGTGCTGACATAGTCCGGGCGGTTGATGACCTTACCGATCAGGCCGCCGACAGCAGCATCAGTAACCGTATATGCAACCTTTTCGCTGAAGCTCGCTTCGACGGTAACCGCCTCCGAAGGCATAACGAAGCTGTAGCGCTCATTTTTGACCAGTTTCTTTAGCCTGACGGTTCCGCCGTTCAGGCTGATCGAATCCAGTTCGTAGCCTTCCTCGGCTTCCACCGTCAGTACAACCGTTGTACCCGGTTCGGCGCTTTCTGCAGATGCCGTAACGCTGCCGTTCTGCATATCTGCAGGAATGATGATCTCATACTCTTCAGGCTCTTCGGGCTCTTCGGGGTTTTCGGGGTTTTCAGGAGTTTCTGGGGTTTCGGGGTTTTCGGGAGTTTCCGGGGTTTCGGGCTCCTCGGGATTTTCGGGCTCCTCCGGATTTTTGGGAGTTTCCGGCTCACCCTCATCATCGTTCTGCAGCACGTCTTCATCATCAGTCATGCTGTTGATTGCATCCTCATCGGTAACAGCAGGCGACTCCATGACGACAGTTGTTACATCCAGATTCTCAAACACGACCGTCTGAGACGTGACAAGATTTGTGATTTTCGCAGCAATCACACTGCGCACCAGTCCGCCCCAGTCCTCCGTCAGCGTGCCTTCCTCAAAGCTGCTGTAGACAAAGAACTTACCGTTGTGCAGCTTGGCGCCGTTGCTCACGGCATCAAACAGGGGATGCATGGCAACGATCTTCAGACCGTTAAAGTCCATCTCGCCGTAGAAATACTTGGCAGGATCGGATGCATCGCCGATCACCAGCGAATTGTCGATGGTCTCCCCGTCTTCGTTGACACCGGTCTCGTTGGGAATGTAAAGATCCGCGTCCATCAGCGCATTTTGCGCGCCGGCAAGGCTCATACCATAGAAGTTCATGGCAAGAGCGGCAAATCCAACGTATTCCTCAGAGGTAAGTCCCTGCTTCAGGATTTCAGCCGGCGTCAGCACCTCGGGCTCTGTATAAACGACTTCTTCCGGCTCCGCTTCGGTTTCTGCATCCGGTTCCGCTTCGGTTTCTGCATCCGGTTCCGCTTCGGTCTCGGCTTCGGTCTCCGTGCCTGCTTCTGCTGCTTCGGTTTCTTCTGCAGGCGTTTGAGTTTCTTCTGCAGGCGTTTCGGTTTCTTCTTCGGCATCGGAAGTCTCGGGAATGTCAGAATAATTATCCTCATTCGGTGCATCTTGAATGATTTCCTCGGAAGCCTCCATCGCCGGCTCGTTCTGAGCTGCTTCCTCGCTGTTCTCCGATACCTCGGCAGCTTCTTCCGTCTCAGTCACGGGAGAGACCGTCTGCTCCTGAGGTGCCTCTTCGGCGGGATTTTCGATATTCTCCGGATCCTCTATGCTTTCCGGATTCTCTATGCTTTCCGGATCCTCTGCATTTTCCGGCGGTAAATTCTCCTGCTGCGTGAGAGAATCATTATACTCCTGTAACGCCATCAATGCAGTCTGCATCATAGCCAGCTGCGGCTGGACCTGCGATTTTTCCGCAGGGTAGAGTCTGAACTGCTTTCCGACTGTATAATAATCCTCATGCTCCATGTTGAAGGCAAGCTGACGCAGGCCCTCTTCGCCGTAGAGCTGATAATAACCATCCTCGCTCTGTGTAAACTCGAAGAGCGTCTCGCCTTCATCCAATGCGTACGCAATCACGCTAAGGGGGTCAAGCAGCATAACGGCCGCCAACACTCCCGCGATCACACGCTTCCATTTATATTCACTTATCACACTTATCATTTTAAGATAGAGCGTTAGGAGAAATTTCATAATCGGATCTTCTTTCTTTGTCAATGCAGATTATTATCAAAAGTGTTCGTCGGTCAGCTGCCGCTTTCCCCAGTCTCTTCCGTGATTTCAGCAAATGTCGCGGTCACATTTGCGGCGGCGTCCGGCATCTCAAAGCTGTAAAGCGTATCTGTCAGCTGCGTAAGGCTCGCATTGCTGCCGTTCAGGGCGATCGCTTCGAGCTCATAGCCCTCGTCAGGTGTGACCGTCAGATACACGGTCGTTCCGGTCGGTGCGCCGAGCGGTGTAGCGGTGACGCTTCCGTTTTCAGAAGCAGCGACCATGACCTTTCGCACGAACGTCGGTGTGACCGTTACGGCGCTGTTGGTCATTTCAAAGAAATATCGGTTTTCACCCGATGCCGTCACGGTGATCGGATTTGACAGGCTGTCCACGGAGAACGTGTGTACCATATAGCCTTCATCCGGCGCGAGGACGGCAAAAACTCTGGTGCCCATCGAAGCCTTTGTGATTTCCGTTCCCGCAGTAGTCTGCAGGCTGCTGACACTGCCGCCGGTCGCGGCAGCAGGTACAATATCATATTCTGTGGTGTCGATATCTTCCGTGTTGAGAACGACCGCGGCAAAATCGCTGTCTACGATGGTGTAGGCAAGCGAGGTTTTATAGAAATAGAGGTCTTCCGAGCCGCCGACGTTGATCGACGCCTGCACGTAGCGCCATCCGTCCGCCGCCTTGTACGGACCTTCGTACGAGGCGCCTTCGGCATAGTTGTTGCCGAGGGCGATATCGGGCGTCAGTCTGTCGGAATTATAGTACACCTTAGCACGCACCGATCCGCCCGTACCTTCGGAGCTGTTGCAGAGCACGCGGTAACGCACGGTATAGTCCGTCGTCGAACCGGCGTACAGGTTGTAGTCGATGCTCGCTGTGTTAGAGGTAATATTCAGGAAAAACACAGCCTCCTGCGTTGCGGAATAGACGCCGCGGCTCGTACCGTTCTCAAAATTCAGCTTCTTAACGTCAGTCAGCGGAACCGTATGTGCAGTGACCTTCATATAGCAGTGGCCGGACGGACCGGGCGAAATCGTTGTGAGCGGCGTGATCTTGACCTTGACCTCCTGCATTCCCTCCGTATGGTCAAATACTTCCATACCGGGCATAAATCCGTACTTCTTTCCGCTGCTGTCGGTCGCGCCGATCGACTCATACGTAACGGAAGCGGTCTGAAATCTGTCGTCGGGATTCGTGCAGGCCTCGTCCGTATAGACTCCCGCCTCAACCCAATAATAGAAGTCCGTGCCGCTGTGGTTGAAGCGCAGGGAGTTTTCATAGTTGCGGATCTCAATACCGATCTCGTATGCATCGCCCTTCCAGGAGTTGATGTGGTAGTCGGCGACGCCCGAACGATCCTCCGGGGCAAACAGGTAGTCACTGGTAAAGAAGAAATCGCCCGCAACCGCGCTGGTATAGTCGTTCAAATAAGAGGAATACTTGGCAAATGCCGCCATACGCAGCGTCAATCCCGTGGTCAGGATGACGGCAAGCAGCAAAAAGCGGACCAAATGGTTGCGAATGTAACGTACTGCCGAATGAACTGTATGATTGATTTCCATTTGTTCCGCCTCCTTTTTTCTATGTTTAATGATTTTTTCTTTTTTGCAGATGCTCGTACAGCGCCGGGAAAATGTCTGTTCCGAACAGCAGCAGCACCAGCAGCAGTGTCCACAGAAGGAACAGCGGCGCACTGGAGCAGAATTTCCATATTACGCCGAGTGCCGGAATGCGGCAGATCAGTCTGGCGCGGTACTCCGCCTCGCTCACCGGTGCGTCCGGCACCGCATTGGCGGTTCCCTGTGTCACGACGCTGCCCTCGCCCACCTCGATCACCTTGTGGACGATCAGCTCATCTCCGCGGCAAAAAACGATGATGTCACCTTCCGTTACTGCGGAAAACGGCTCCTGCCGGACAAGAACGGCATCCCCTGCGTGCAGCACCGGCTCCATGCTTCCGCCGCTCACCTGGAGCAGCGCCACCGGCGTATTGCGGAGGAAGTCCGTCCCGGTGCGAAACTGCAGAAGCAGCGCCGTTAAATTGAAAATCAGAAGTACCGTCAGCATAACGGAAACGATCCGGTGCAAAACCTTTTTAATACGGTCGTTTTCTTTTTTCATCTGCTGTTTACTCCGCCGGCGGTGTCGGCACCGGCGTCGGCGTCGGTGTCGGTGTCGGTGACGGCATCGGTGACGGCGTCGGGATCGTAGACTGCGTTGTCCCCGCAACGACCTCGGCACGCAGCTCCAGCAGCTCCACTTCCTTGCGGAAAGCCGCATCGGTCAGGCTGGTCGCCTTCTCCGGCGTATTGTCCCAACCGACGAAGATCTGGTATATGTTGCCGTCATCGTTTGATTCCTCTAAAGTGAAGCTCGCTTCGGTATTGGAAACCGTTTCGTTGTTTCCGTCTTCCGTCAGCTCGTAGAATCTGTACTCTTTCCCGTTCTCCTGCCGTTTTGAAATATACCTGTTGTCTCCGTTAATCATAATGAACTGCAGGGGGATGCGCCCCGGGTTGCTGTAGATGCGCAGGGTGTAGTCCAGATCGAGGTCGGACTCAACGGTGGTGGTCACCCGATTGTTTCCCTCTCCTGTGGTCGTAGTGGAGGAATTCTTGATCGTCACCCGCATCTTATGGTTGAGCGCGGTCGCGTCCGTCATGTCCGTACTGTAATCGGAGGCATAGGTGCGGGCGCTGTCACCCGGCTGCAGGTCCGTCAGATAGCTGCCAAAGTCGACTGTCGCCGCGAGATTTTTGTCCAGCTCCAGACATGCCTCGATGCCTGCGGCCTCCGGCATATATGCCTCGCCTTCGACCTTGATCCTGTATTGTCCGTAGGAAACGAGAATGAGAAGTGCAAACGAAACGGCAAGGTATCCGCCCGCCACAAACAGCTTCTTTCTCAGTCTGGTTTCGATCTTAGCGTTTTCTCCGGTCAGCTTGATGCGTCGCATCTTCTCATCTCCTTTCCTATAAATTATCATCCGTGTTTAACTCTGGCTGTCAGCCGTTTGCATTATAAATCGCCGTCCCGGCAGCTCCGTCGGTAATCGGCGAGGTGCCGCCGCTTGCAACAGGCTTTGCCTGTGCGCCGGTGACATGGAGCTTGAGCTTCATCGCCACCTGATATGCCTTGAGGGTAATTTCCTCTGTCGCCTCGTCCTTTTCCGCCTCGACGGTCTTTTCGGCGCCTGCATAGTGGCAGTCGATCGTCTCGTCGCACTGGCCGAGGCCGATCATGGTATCGAACTCATCAAAGGCGTCAATTGCTGTCTGAAGCGGGCTTACCTGAGGCGCACTGTCGTCATCGTCATCGTCGTCATCATCTCCGGCGGGGGCAACCTGCGGATACAGCGAATTGAAATAATCGCTACCCGTCTTGTTCTCGACGCCGATGGTATAGGTCTGTGTCCCCTGATACCACTTTCCGCCCTCGCAGAACCAGTCGTCGTCCAGTTCATACACCCATTCCCAGTAGATGTATTCGTACTTTGTTGCGCCGTTTTGTCCGCTCGCCGCCAACTTTCCCGTAATGGCGGAACTGGTCTGTGTCGCGGTAGCCGGGTCGATCACATGGAGCTCGTACACAGGATTCTCCGCAGTTCCGGTATTAATATAATAGTAGAATCTGAGGCGGTTCTGGAATTCGTCTGCCATTTCGGCAAAATCAAGATTCAGCGAATAGCTCACCGCCGTTTCGGATTTGCCGGAGGACATCCGGATGGGGATCACACCCTTTGTTCCGGGGGCGGCCTTGCCCTCGGCAAGCGTCGACGTCAGATATCCGCCCACATTGATGGTGAACACATCGTCCGATCCGGTATAGTTCGCATTGAAATCGAATTTTGCCACATCCATGGTCATGCCCGTGACATTGGAAACGCGCGTATACCACGCAACCGTACCGATAATGATCACCGAAACCAGCAAAAACAGTGCTCCCAGCGTCGCCAGTCCCTTCCGCTTGAGCTGTGAGCGAAATGCTGCAGCTGATGCATTGAGTTCCGGATTGTCGATCTCCTGCGTTTCAATATGCACTTGTTCGATCTTTTTCCGTAACATGTTCTATCCCTCTTTCTGCCTTGGGCAGAAGCTATGATTCGCTGTTTTCCTCTTCGTCCTTATTGACACTTTCCGTTTTTAATGCACTTTCCGTTTCCGGTGTCAGCTCCTGCATTGCACTTTCCTTGATATAGTCCTTGACCTGCCGTTTGAAATCTCTCATAAACAGGGCCGTTGCCGCTGCCATCGGCAGCAGGATCACCGTGATGAAGCCGACGCGGGTATGGAGATATCCGAGGAAGCTTGCCATACCGGCACTCCAGTGAAACACGACCTTGCCCTGTATATCCTCCGGATAGACAAGCTGTGCATCTTCCTCGCGATTCGCGTCGCCCTTCGTCCGGAAGCATAGCTTATCCTGAGGGTCCTTTTCCACGCCGACGATCCGGTGCGTGTTAGCCGCTCCGTAAATTGCCGGATCGCGCGAGGTAAACGTAATGATATCCCCCTCTTCCAGAGTCAGCGCATCGACTTTATGCACAAGAACGCTCGTGCCGGTCGGGATCGTCGGCTCCATACTGCCGGTCAGAATGTTGTATATTCTGAAGCCCAGGATGGATGCCTCTTTTCCTTGTATCACCTGTGTGCAAACGCCCAAACATGCCAATATGCTCAACACCATCACAACGGTAAGCAGTCGGTTGAGTTTCTTCTGGACATTTGTCATTTCTTAAATCCTCTTCTGAACAGTGATCGCAGACCTCCGCGCTTTTCGTCTGCTGCCTCGATTTTTTCGGCCTGCATCCCGGTGTCTGCCGCGGTGTCCGAAATGTCGGTTTCCGGACTGTCTACGGTCTCTGCCACCGTATTATCCGCTATCATGCCCGCAACAAGTTCTTTTTCTCTTGCTTCTTCCTCTGCCTTCTTTTCTGCAGCGAGCCGGGCACTTCTGTCACTCGGACGCTCACGCATCTGCATATTCATATCGCTCATCGAGCGTTCCGCCGCAGAAAGTCCTGCGCCAAAAGCGTTATGCCCGAGTTCTTCCTGCAGTTCCATTGTCGGCGTCTCCGTTTTCGGAGCGACCGTTGTTTTCCCGCTCTTTACAGAGGATTTCTTTGTGCCGGCTTTCCGGATGCGGTTATTGGCCGGCTTCTTTGCCGAAACCTTGCGCGGCTTCTTTGCTGCGTTTTCTTTTTTGCTGTCGGACGTATCCTGCGCTGCATTCTCCAACAAAGCAGCATCCTTGCTGCGGCGCTCATGCAGCCGTTCGATGTTTTCCATCTGGCGGCGCAGTTCGTCTTCGATCACAGCCAGACGCTTGGCATCGGCAGCAGCCTTTCTCTCTTTCTCCTTTGCAATACGGAGGGCCTCTTTGGCCTTTTCGCGCTCCTTGCGCGCTCTCTCCTGTTCTCTCTTCTTGGCGCGCAGGCGGGCTTCGCGCTCTTTCTCTTTCTGAATACGGGCGCGTTCCATTTCCGCTTGACGGCGGCGCTCTTCCTCGAGGCGGCGCTGCTCATCGATCAGGCGGTAGCGTTCTTCACGCTCCTCGCGCAGGAGCTGTTCCTTGGTCAGCTCTTCGATCAAAATCTTGCGCACTTCCACATCGGACATGTTGAAGTCCCGCACGATCTCCTCAATGATCTCCTTAATATACTTCGGACGCAGGAACCTGCGGCGTGCCTGCACGCTGCGGTCCAGTGCACGGTCGCGGTTGTCCTCAAGATATCCTTTTAATATAATATATGTGAACATGATATTATCGAAAATATCCTGTTCGAACTTCTGGTTGATCTCCGGATTCTGCTCAATGATCTCAACCGTGAAGCCCGCATCGTTGTAGCGCAGCAGGAAGTCCCAAAGCTTGTGACATTTGCGCAGGTACGGGTTCTTTTTGATGGCGTTGGTCGGCACCAGCGGAGGAAAGACCTTGGAAAACTTTGCCATTTCCTTAGCAAAGCGGGAGGTCAGCAGCTTCCCGTAAGCATCATACAGATAGGCAACGCGGGCAAAAGCCGATTTCTTTTTGCCGTCCGATTCCTCCAACTCATCCGTCTGGCAGATCTTCATGTGGGAGTGGATCTCAATGGTCTCCATTTTGCTGTTGCCCGTAGCGTCAATGATCAGGTTTGCACCGAACTCATCGCTCATGGCGTCCTTCATATCCTGATAGCGCTTGGTAATGAAGTCATAGGTCTTGTGCAGAAGCGTGTTGACAAAACGGTTTTCGTAGGTATCCCAGGTCTCTTCCTTGAAAATGTTGAGCACGCGGGAGGGACGTACATCTCCATCTTCATCCAGGGCGTCTACAAGATAGCTGTGGGAGCAAAGATGTTTGACCACCGCAGAGTCGATTCGCTTGGCCTGTATAACGTTGGTGACCAGCTCTTCCTGCGTGATAATCACGCGGGGGTTACGGGTGATTTCCATGAACGCCGGAAGAGTATCTTCAATGATCGTGATCCATTCCTCATCCACATCGATTTTCAGTTTGCGGTTGGAAAACTGAAACTGCTGCTCGCCGTTTTTCAGCATACTCATGAAGAATTCGAAGAATTGCGGCGAGGTCAGCTGCTGAAAAGCCTTTGCAGTAAACTTGCGGTAAATCGGATCCACCATCCACATTCTGCGGCTTGGCTGCTTTTTCTTTTTATTGTCTGCCATGCGGATCCTCTCTTCCCGACAACAGTCTTTTTATTATCAGTTGGACTTTTCCAAACGATGCAGGTACTCTTTGCAGATGTTGAAGTTTTCTTTGCCGAATGTCTTATCCAGATAGCGGACATACTTGCCGAGCTCATCTTTGATGAAGCCGAGGTTCAGCGATTCGAACTTACGCAGAACCTTCTTCGCCACCATGAAGTCGAGCGCGTCGACCTGTGTACCGCCGCAGGCGACATAGACCGGCAGGAACAAACGTATTTGCTTAATAATACGGTTACCGAAGGACAAGCGGAAATGTGCAATGAGGTACTTATCCATTTCCGTCAGCTTCTTCATCAGTTCTTCATCCACAGGGTTCTCTTCAATCGCCTGATTAAACAGTTCCTGCAGATGCTTTGCCGTAATATGGACCGGTTCCGTATCGGGCGCATCGAACTTCGGCGCCTTCTTATCAAGGTCGATCGGGATAGCACGGTCATACACCTTATCTGCGACGGCGAACGTCGAGTCGTCGTTGTTGATGGTTCCGACGAACCATGTATTCGGGCTGACGTGGATCTTACCGCCGTTGATGAGGCACGGGTCATTATCCCACGTGGTAGAGACAATGTCGACCAGCCACTCTTCAGGGCGCGGCATTTCCAAAACGGAAAGCATTTCCGCAAAGTAGTACTCAACACGCGCGATGTTCATTTCGTCAAGTACGACGATGTGCGGATCTGCATAGTAGTTTGCTTCGTACACCGCGCGGAGGAAGTCGGTCTCCGTAAACTTTTTGGTAAAGTCGTTGTAGTAGCCAAACAACTCCGTACGTTCACGCCAGGAAGGTTGGACTGCTGCGATGGTCGAGTCAAGCTGCAGATATTTGCCGAAGCCGTACGGAAGCGAGGTTTTACCGGTACCGGAAATACCTTGCAGAATGACTAAGCGGCACGCTGCCAGGGCGGAAACGAACTGCCAAATGACGTCGATATCGTAATACAGCCCCAGACGGGAAGCCGCGAAGTTTTTGAAACGCTCGCAGAATTCAGGAAGTGTAATGTCGTCATCGTATTCAGGCGGCTTATAGGTCGTTTTGTAGAAGTTATCCACCGTAGTAAGACGGAAGAAGCGCGTATCGTCCGGATTGATCGGCGGGCGGTCAAACGTATTGCGATTGGGCGCAACATATTCGCTGCCTTCTTCGCCCTCTTCGGTCTCCTCTGTCTCCATGTCCATGCCGGGCAGCATCTCCTTCATCGGTTCGATGCCGTGCTCCGTCATCTTCATGGCAAGGATCTTATCCTTCTCATACCCGAGCTTGAGCAGCTCGCGCTGCAGCTTGGCATTCTCCTGCCGGAGCTTTTCGTTCTCCGTTGCCGGAGCGCGCAGCTTGGCAAGGCGTTTGATGCCTCGGATGATGAAGAAGATAATGATCGCCGCGATCAGCGCGATGAGCAGATTGGACACGACCACGAGCACCCAGCCGACGCCGTCAAGATCGCCCTCATAGCTCTTTACGATCCGCATACGCATCGGGAAGTTAAAAATCGTATTAAAGGACTGGAAGATCGAGGTAAAGATCGAAACGATACTTTGCCAGATCAATCCGACGTCCTGATAAAAGTATTTCAAAAATGCATCCATAGTTGTTGAACCCCACTAACCGAGAGATTTTCGGCGCAGTTTTCTGACGCCGCTGTTATTGAGCTGTATTCTCCGCAGGGAAAAGCAGCAGCGCCCGGCGTCAAATTGCTTACTCCTGCTTTTTCTCATCGGCCGGAGCCGCTGCGACCGGCGGCTGTTCCGGAGCTGCAGGCTCCTGCGGAGCAGATGCGCCTGCGGCGGCCTGTGCCTGCTGCGCAAGCTCAAGGCGAACCTTCTCGGTCTTGTAGGCCATCAAAGTGCGGAAGAACGAAATCAGTTCGTAAACGAAGTAGATCGCCACGGGCAGCACGATGCACAGACCGAAGCCCATTGTCGTTTGCAGGAAGTCCAGCACGGTGCCGACGTTGGACAGCTTGAACAGATAAACGCCGACAATGTCGTTCTGGTGGACGCCCGTTGTATCTGCGATGGTGTTGTTATCGCCCTTGGTGTCAAAGTAGAGGTAGTTGCCGTAATCGGTGATGCTGATGATTCTATGCGTATTAAGTACTTTTTGGCCGTTGATGACCGTCCAGAAGGTGATGATGTCGCCCTCTTTCAGCGCAGACGCATCACTGACCGCCTTATCCACGACGAGGTCGCCCTCGTAGAAGGTCGGCGCCATAGAGTCGGACTGCACCGCAAACGGACGGAACCCGAAGATGCTCGGCACGCCGCTGCCCGCTTTGGACGTATAGGCACTATAGCCGGCAAGGATCGCAAGCAAAATGCAAACGATCAGGAAAACCGTGGCAATGATGCTGCCTACGCTTCTCTTGGCAGCTCTTTCTTCTACAGCTACCGTATTCGATTTTGTCTTCATGTAATTAATCCCCCTAAAAAATATCAAAGAAAAAATTGCGTTTATATATGGTTAAAACAGGCGAACAAAATCCGTCTGTTGTATTTTCGTATTCAGTTGCGATAAACTTTTCGCTTTTTCGTAGCTTTCTCCTTCTGCCGCAGCTTTACTGCCGTGTAAAACTGCGGCCTTTCGACCATCATGGTGTACGCTGACACCGGATCACTCCGCCGCATTTACCGCGTCGCCGCGGAA
>R20__coassemble_1519_pt1 | contig 12454 bp, 11 predicted proteins | sample R20__metabat2_high_PE_036 | metagenome-assembled genome bin R20
CCGAAAGCAGAAGGGAAAACGCCCTTTACCGACGTTGCGGCGGACACCTATTACAGCGATGCCGTGACATGGGCCTATGAACAGGGCATCACCGGCGGCACGAGCGCAACGACGTTCTCTCCGAACACCGCCGTCACTCGTGCACAGGTCGTGACCTTCCTCTATCGCTATGAGAAGCCTGCTGCCGGTACAGCGGTCAATCCATTTGCGGACGTTCAGAAAAACGCTTACTACTATGACGCAGTGCAATGGGCCTATGCAGATGGTGTAACGGACGGCACGGACGAAACGCACTTCTCGCCGAATACGGTCTGCACAAGAGGGCAGATCGTGACCTTCCTGTACAGAGATTTTGATTCTGAGCTTTCCGAGAGCAGCGGCGTGGAGATGCGTCTCGCGGAAGCGGCGGCATACGTCCTCAAAACCACGCCTGCACCGCGCTTTGGTTCGGTGGGCGGCGAGTGGGCTGTTCTTGGCCTTGCAAGGAGCGGCAGCGCGGTGCCGGAGAGCTACTATGCGGACTACTACACAGCGCTTGAGAAAACCGTCTCGGAGGCTAAGGGCGTGCTGAGTACGCGCAAATATACGGAGTATTCCCGCGTGATCGTTGCGCTTGCCGCCATCGGTATTGATGCGAGGAACGTGGCGGGCTATGACCTGACGGTGCCGCTGGGCGACTATGACAATACAGTCAAACAGGGTACGAGCGGTCCGGTCTGGGCGCTCATCGCACTGGACAGCCGCAATTACCCGATGCCGATCTGCCCGGACGCAGCGACGAGTGCCACGCGGCAGATGTATATTGACCGTCTGCTTGCCACGCAGAACACCGACGGCGGCTGGGGGATCGGCGCAGAAAGTGCCTCCGATGTCGACATGACCGCCATGGCGTTACAGGCGCTTGCCAAATATCAGGAGCAGAAGGCGGTTGCCGCTGCCGCGGAGAGGGCACTTGCGTTCTTTGGAACTGCACCTCGTGTAAGCAGCGAAAGCACTGCACAGGTGATTACCGCACTGTGTGAATTGGGAAAGCCGGTACCTGACGAACTGACGGAAGAACTGATTGCCTACCACGTCAGCGGCGGAGGCTACTGCCATGTCCGCGGCGGCGGAGTCAACCGGATGTCGTCCGAGCAGGCACTCTACGCCCTTGCCGCCGTGCAGCGTGTGCAGACAGGGATGCCAAGTCTCTACCGTATGGAGCGGTAAGGGGAAAATGCTATGTGGTGGATAAAGAACAAACGGAAGCTGATCGTATTCGCGCTCATTGTCGCGGTGCTGACCGCTGCCTTTTGGTATGGCGGGGACAGTGGGGGAATGCGCGGTTGGTCGGCAAAAGAAACTGCGGAAAAGACGGAACTCCAAACGGAACTGACTGCGGCTCCCGGCACGGCGGAAACGCCGCAGCCGACGACTGCACCAACACAGCCGCCCGAAGTCCCGGAAACAGCCGAGATAGCGGAAACGCCTTCGGCTCTGACGGAAAAGCACTGCACGATCTCTATTTCCTGCTCATCCGTTATAGATCACATGGACTGGCTGACGCCTGCCAAGGCCGCGCTGGTCCCGGAAAACGGATGGATTCTCGGCAGCGCCGACATGGTGTTCACCGAGGGGGAGAGCGTGTTTGATGTGCTGCTTCGGGTCTGTACGGAACAAAAGATCCACATGGAGTTTACCGAAACACCTATGTATCAGAGCGCCTATATTGAGGGAATTGGAAACCTCTATGAGTTTGACTGCGGCGACTTGTCCGGCTGGATGTATCGCGTCAACGGATGCTTCCCCAATTACGGCTGCTCACAGTACACGCTTGCTGACGGCGACGTAATCGAATGGCTTTATACCTGTGATCTCGGTAAGGACGTGGGTGGCGCGTTTGTAACGCAGCAATGAGGAAAATATGAAGAATAGAGATACTTTTTCCGATCTTCACCCGTTGGTGAATTTTATATATTTTGCGCTGGTGCTTCTGCTTACCATGTTTTTGATGCAGCCGGTGTGTCTTGCCATTTCATTGATTTCTGCGCTCTGCTATTACAGATCACTCTGTGGAAAGAAAGTGCTGAAGTTTGCTCTGCGCGGTGTGCTGCCGCTGTTTTTGCTGACAGCGCTGGTGAACCCTTTGTTCAGTCACAGGGGCGTGACAATCCTGTGGTATTTTCCGTCGGGAAATCCACTGACTTTGGAAAGCATTCTCTACGGACTCTGCGCTGCCTGCCTGCTCGCGGCGGCAGTGACATGGTTTGCCTGCTGCACACGGGTCATGACCTCGGACAAGTTCGTCTGTCTTTTCGGACGAATTGCTCCGGCATTGTCGCTCGTGCTGTCGATGACGCTTCGCTTTGTGCCGCAATTCCGCGCCCGATTCCGCACGGTCAGCGAAACACAGCGCGCGCTGTACGGAGATACCGCAACCGGCGTATGGCAAAAGCTGAAGCGTGCGGCAGAAGCTTTTTCTATCGTGGTGACATGGGCGCTGGAGCACGCCATCGAAACCGCGGATTCGATGCATTCGCGCGGCTACGGTCTGCGGGGGCGCACGGCATTTTCCGTCTATCGCTTCACTGCAAGGGATAGAACTGTGCTGCTGTGGATTGCGTTGTGCAGCATCTATGTGTTGCTTGGGACGGTATCCGGCTGTCTTTATTGGCGCTGCTACCCGATGATCGAGGGTGCGGCGCTGACACCGTATTCCGTGAGCGTTTACTGCGTCTATTTTACACTTTGTCTTACGCCGATAATTCTCAACGGAAAGGAGACCCTTGTATGGAAGCGTTTGCAATCCGGAATTTGAGTTTTGCCTACCCGAATACAGCCGAATATGCGCTTTCGGGCATTACGCTCACGATTCGTGCCGGGGAGTTTCTTACCGTCTGCGGACCGTCCGGCGGAGGAAAAACGACATTTTTGCGCATGCTGAAGCCCACGCTGACTCCAAACGGAACAGTGTCGGGGGTGATCTCCTTTGAGGGACAGGCGCTGTCCGCACTCGACCGGCGGACGGAGAGCGCGATGATTGGTTTTGTGCAGCAGTCTCCGGAGCATCAGCTCGTGACGGACAAGGTGTGGCATGAGCTGGCATTCGGTTTGGAAAGCCTCGGCTGCGATACGCCGACGATCCGCCGCCGCGTTGCGGAGATTGCGGAATTTTTCGGTATTTCCGATTGGTTTTACCGCGACACGTCGGAGCTGTCCGGCGGGCAGAAGCAACTTCTCAATCTTGCGTCGGTCATGGTGATGCAGCCGAGCGTGCTGATCCTCGACGAGCCGACAAGCCAGCTTGATCCGATTGCGGCGTCAAATTTTCTCTCCATGCTGCGCAGGATCAACCGCGAGCTGGGTACCACGGTCATTCTTTCCGAGCATCGACTGGAGGAGGCACTGCCGATTTCCGACCGCGCCGCGGTGCTGTCCGGCGGACGGCTTTGGTGCATCGGGACACCGCAGGAGATCGGAAACAGGCTGCGGAAAAAAAACAATTCCATGTTTGCCGCAATGCCGGCAGCGATGCGCGTCTGGGCAGCGGTTGAAGGCGAGTCGCCCTGCCCCATTACGGTGAGAGATGCTCAGGTGTGGCTGAAAGAATTTACGCGATCCCATCCGACAAACCAGCTCCCTCCGGAGCAAGTACGTTTCTATCCTGCTGCACCTGCTGTTGAGGTAAATGAGGTATGGTACCGCTATGAACGAAATGCGGCAGACGTGATGAAGGGGCTTTCCGTTCAGCTGCGGCAGGGAGAGTTTCTTGCGCTTCTCGGCGGAAACGGAGCAGGGAAGAGTACCGCACTGAAAATACTGGCAGGACTGTGCAGACCGTATCGCGGGAAAGTCACTGTAAACGGGCGTACTGCGCTTCTGCCGCAGGAGGTGCAGACGATGTTCGTAAAGAACACCGTGCGCGAGGAATTGCTGAACGGAAAGGACGAGGAGGGTGAGCGGGCAGAGCGCATCGACAGCGTGATTCGGCTCTGTCATCTTACCGACCTGCTTGACCGGCATCCGTATGATCTTTCCGGCGGCGAGCAGCAGCGCACGGCGTTGGCAAAAGTCCTGCTTGCCAAGCCGGATATTCTGCTTCTGGACGAGCCGACCAAGGGAATGGACGCCGCGTTCAAGTCAGAGCTTGCCGGAATCCTGCAATCGCTGCTCCGGCAGGGCGTGAGTATTCTCATGGTCAGCCATGATGTCGAGTTCTGCGCCGAATACGCGCACCGCTGTGCGCTGCTTTTTGACGGCAGCATCGTTTCGGAGGGGACCCCCCGTGAATTTTTCGGCGGAAACAGCTTCTATACAACGTCCGCCAACCGCATCGCCCACGGCATCATTGATGGTGCGGTAACGGCAGAGGATTTGATCGTAACGTGCGGCGGAAGCGTGCCCGAAGGAGTGCCGCCGGAAACGCCGCCGGGAAAAAAGCCGGTTGAATCAGCAAAGCAAAAACAAAAGGAGCGGAGCAAAGCCCCGCTGCCGAAAAAAACGATCCGATCTGTGCTTATATTTTTGCTTCTTATTCCGCTGACGGTCATCGGAGGAGCGCACCTGTTCGGAAACCGGAAATATTACTCCATTTCGCTTTTGGTGCTGCTGGAATGTATGCTCCCGTTTTTTGCTGTGTTTGAGGGACGGAAACCGCGTGCGCGGGAGATTGTGACCGTGTCGGTGCTTTGTGCGCTCGGAATTGCCGGCCGCGCAGCGCTCTTTATGCTGCCGCAGTGTAAGCCCGTGATGGCAATTACGATTCTTGCCGGAGCGGCACTTGGTGGGGAAACGGGCTTTCTGGTCGGCTCTGTGTCTATGCTGGTATCCAATATCATGTTTTCTCAAGGCCCGTGGACGCCGTGGCAGATGTTCGCCATGGGACTGATTGGTTTTCTTTCGGGATCGCTGTTCCATAAAAAGGAGCATCAGACAAAAGCGCTGTTTTGTCTGTTTGGGGCGTTTGCTGCCATATTTATCTACGGAGGCATCATGAATCCGGCATCTGCGCTGATGTGGGCGCAGGAAATCAACCTCAAAATTTTGCTGCCGTATTATCTATCCGGGTTTCCGATGGATTGCATTCAGGCGGCGGCAACTGCGGCGTTTCTTTGGCTTTTTGCTGAGCCGATGCTTGAAAAGCTGGAACGGGTCAAAACAAAATATCTGCTGTGATCAATCTCAACAGGCCTGTTTTTTGCGCATATAGAATCGGCCGATACAAGGTATAGGCGAATGATTGTGAGTGGGATATGATTCTTCTGTTACACCGGTGCAATTTTGAACGCCTTGCACTCGTGAACCGAAAGATTAGAGCTCTGACCCACACCGTGACCCACACGGGGAAACGAGCGTATGGAAACAACGGAGACAAGATGCTCCGAAACCATTCGATCATGAGCGGAAAAGCCCCGAAAGCGCATGAAATCAGCGTTTTCGGGGTCTTGACCACTCTTCGTAATCATGAGGTCGCGAGTTCGAATCTCGCATCCAGCTCCAATAGTTACGAAAACCGCTTCTTCGGAAGCGGTTTTTCGTTGCCATTTTGGGCAACACGTTGCCCATAGATTTTGTGGGGACAAAGCAGCCCCTTTTTATTGTTCTTCTGGCTTATCTTTTGAAGAAAGCAGGATGGCTGTGAGCGCCACCGTTTCCATTACTACGAGCAGAAAAAGAAGTAGCACAACAATAACGAGCAATATAATAATGGTTCCCAAAAATGCACACCTTCCGTTCTTTTGTATTTAACCGTACTATACCTCTTCCTTTGTGTGGAGCCAAGAGAACTATAGACCATCCTTTTACGAGGCGTACTTTTCGTAGGGACAAGACCTTACCCGTGGACAGAGAATTGTATTATATGTTGGAACTGTTCAAGGGGGTGTTTGTAACTTCTCGTCTTTCCTGCAAGCGTTAATGATATCGGCGGCATACTCCAACACCCTTTCGCATACGATTTAGCAAAAATGCGGGAGGGATTTTTATGTTTCAATTAAAAAGAGCAGATGGCAAGCCGAAATTTTTTATCCTCAAACGAAAGTGGCTGACGTTCGGCGCGGCGGCACTGTGCGCCGCCGCCATCTTCTGTGCGGTGAACGTACCCACTGTCGTCGGTGCGTCGGTTGCCACGCGGCAGCTGCCGATCTACTGCGTTGAGCGAGATCAAAAGGTATGCTCGATCTCATTTGATGCCGCGTGGGGTGACGGCAGAGTGCGGCAGTTGATTTTAAGCCAAATTTTGGAATCATGTTGAGTTCTTTTTGCCCTGTGAGCAGCATTGAGAGTGTTGCTGAAAAATTGTGGCGAGTTTTAAAAAAGGCCGCTAATACATGAAAAAGTGCTGAAAAACAGGACTTTTTTGTTTTTTGCTTTGGGATCTTGAAAAAAGATGACGTTACAAAACCGTGGGATTTGGAAAAAGAAAAATAATATAATTATTGGGACTGAGAAAAAATATATATGAACAAAATAACGGGAAACAGAAAAACATTTATGCGCCGTTTTCCTGTGATTGTAGAATATGATTAGTCCGAAATTATGTCCATATTTTTAGCCAAAATGTTGGGATTCTGCAAAATAATAGAAGTAAATCAGTGTCTCCTGAAATTGTTTTCATTGTAAAATGTCGATTTCTCTGTTATGCTTTGTGTGCCCGAAGCGTGTTTACCAAAGTATGCATTATCAAATTGAAAAAACTGTTCAGCTCAGAAAGGGTGTCAGCAATGTCATACCCAAAGCCACTATCCGAAAAAGGTATCAGCCGCCAATACATCGCTACGGGGCTGACCGGAGAGCAAATCGGATTTCTGCGTCGCTTCTTTGCGGCGTGTACAAATCTTTATGGTGTTTTCATGGCCGAGGAAGCTTGGAATGTATACAAGGAACTATCTTCAAAAACGGTCACGGTTCCACTGCATCGAAAAGATATGTATGCGGCACTGAGTGTCCTGCGGCGGGAACCGGTTCCATACTATGTATTTGAGGCAGATGAGATATACTCCGAGGAACCAAGATCAGACAGGTATCGAGTCATAGCGCTTCGTGACATCGTCTCTCCGGGATACGGAAAATACAATGCGCTGTATCACATAATGGAAGCATCAGAGGGGAAGCCGTTCTATGTCCCCAAGAATCTTCTTGAATACGCAGAGATGAAAAAAAGCAGGTATGAAAGCAGACTGCTCGAAATTCTGGGGAAATTGAAGTCCACTCAATCCGAATATGAAGATAAATGGGGTCATACGCATCCCTGTAAGTATTGCGGCCAGTACCTGCGTGATTTTGCATTTGTTAGCAGAGATGACGAATATGAACTTTGCTATCTGCGCGGGGAAGTCGAAGGGGTTAAAGGCAATGCGAAAAGAGCTTTGGAATTTGAGACTCAGATCAATAGCATCTCTGCCGCACAGTATCTTGTAGAAAAACTGAAATGGCGCAGCAATATCGGCTTTTTCACGCCATCCGAAGCCATTGGATGTTTTTTTGACGCATTGAATGAAATGGGTGTAAGTCTGGCTGGGGACAAGCAAGTAAACGAGTTGCTCCAGGCGATTAACGATTTGAACAACCATCAAAATCTTTGGTGCAACCACGGTTGGTCTCCGCTTGAGTTGTCTATGCAGTTTTCAAGACACGGCACACCCACCATTAGTTTTGGCGCAGGGCTGCAGGAGGCCTTTGCTAAGGGGACGATGGATAAGCAGGAACTTATCCGCAAACTGAAAGAGCTGGGAATGGAGGTGCTGGAATGAAACTCGATGATGTAATTCTTGCGTTGGAGATGACAAACGATACTTCCCAGGCATTTTACGATCTGGTGACCCATGAAATCACCTGGCTGGATGATTTTGGAATGACGCAGAGAGAGTATGAGAAAGCTGCTGAAACTTTGGATTCTCACGGTTTCAAGCGCTTGCCGGAGCGAAGGGATATCAACGAATATGGTATGATGGAGAGTTTTGCGGAGGAGCACGAATCTTCTGAATTGTATGCAGCAATCAGCGGCCGAGGTGCCTTTCGGCGGTTCAAGGACGCTGTCCGACGATTAGGTCTCGAGCAGGAATGGTATCATTCCAGAGATGCACAATATGAACATATTGCCCGGGAATGGTGCAGAGAATGCGACCTCGATCTGGAGGACAGCTGACGCCTCTGCCCCTGATATGCCAGCTCGAAGATTAGCTATCCCGTTTATCATGAGATGGATATTCGTCATTTCATTGATGATATGGAAGTGAGATACAAAGCGGCGGAAGGCGAGTCAAATCTGAAACGCATTCGGGAAAACCGGGGGCTTTCTCAAACGGAGCTTTCCGATCAGTCGGGTGTGAACCTCCGCAACATCCAAATGTATGAACAGCGATGCAATAGCATAGACAAAGCGCAGGCGCAGATACTCTACAAGCTATCCCGCGTTCTCGGGTGCAGTATAGAAGACCTGCTCGAAAACCCAATGGTTTAATATCACGAAAAGCGTCCTGCCGCCGTTTCTGTAACCGTCAAAGCCGAGGGGGGTTAACTCCAGCGTTTCTGTGCTTTTCTAAGGGGGAGGCTCAATACAGCGTCCACCAATAATCAAAAAGGCGTCTGTATTGATTTCCTTTGCCCGTGAGTTCGGAACACCGACGCGCTTTCTTCGACGTCAGCCGCTTCATCCAACGCTGACAATTGCTGTTTTTGGGGTATTTAATGTACTTACCGGAGTGAAGGAGGGTTTCTCCATCAAAGTCGCGGTCAACGTATCCTGCATGCGGTATATAGTGCCGACGGACAATCCGTAGAAGACGGTCATTCTTCCGGCTGCCGATTTCTTTCCGGCTGCCATTATGAATCCGGTTTGGTTTTTCCAGATTCGGCTGATTAGTCAGCAATGTCTCGATTTGCTCGCTTAATTCGATTTCTGTCATAGACCTTACCACTCGGCACAGTTCTGGTGACCGGTGATATCCCATTCCAGGAGCCACGTTGTTTGGCATGGTACTCTTTCTGTGCCTTTTTGCTCTGCTTATCCAGCGGGACAAACTGCTTCATCAGAATCTGCACCTCTCTCTTTTTCAAACTTTTCCATGAAGTCCTCACAGAACTTCACATAGTCGGGGTAGCCGCATATGAGCACCTTTTTTGGTAATGCGCCCATAGCAGCCTCAAATGCTTCCCGATCTTTCTTTCTGCACTTGCAGAAGATGATCAGATAAGGAGAACTTGGATTGGCATATTCAGCTCCGAACCAAACTCTGACCCTGTTTTGAACGAAGAGCCCATCGGCCAAATGCTCCGGAGTGTCAATAATTGCATAGTGTGCGTATCGCAGGGAGAACTTCCGAAGCGGGAAGTAGTTCGGTTGCGCTTTTCTTTTCATTTGCACCTCGACAATTTAACAGTTTCGTTACAAAGTGATTTTGGGGATTGCTTTTCTCGGGGCTTTCGCGTATTCTGAAATACTCTTTCGGGAAATCTCACTTTGGAGGTGATCATCATGATCAACAAGCCGTTTCCTGCAATTGATCCTGTCGCGACGGGTGCCAATATCATGCGCCTGCGCATGGAGCGGGGGTTGACTGTACGAGATCTGCAATCCTATTTTGGCTTTGAGGAGCCCCAGGCTATCTACAAGTGGCAGAGAGGGCTAAGCCTTCCAACTGTTGACAACCTGTACGCCCTCGGCACATTGCTTGATGTACCCATGGACGAGATCCTGGTTCCATCAAGACCGGAATTGAATATGGTAATGTTCGAGCAGCAGGCAAAAGGAGCCTGCTGCTCTCCTCTTTTGTTTGTTGCCATTGATTTAATGATAAGGGATAGTTGTAATCTTGTCATTGAACTGTTAGTTTAATGACGCGCACGTGGGCAGATGCGCGGAAGGAGATCTTCGGGCAAAACAAGAAAAGCGGGGAAGTCCCCGATGGAGAATTTCTTCTCCCTTCTCAAAACAGAGCTGCTTTACCTGCAAGATTTTAATTCCCTGAAACACTTCAAAGGCGATCTCATCGATTACCTCAATTACTACAACAACCGCAGGATCAAGCTAAAGCTAAAGGGCCTGACACCTGCACAACACAGATACCAGACCCTTCAGATCGCTTAATTAAATCTTTTGTCTAACTTTTGGGGTTCACTTCATTTTCGCGCATCGGATCTATTGATGTCCCATAAAACAGACACCAAACTATCCCACTGCGACCTCAACATTTTTGCCGCTGAAGGCAACACCGTATTTATAGATGATATTTACGCCTTTTGAGGTCATTTCGGCATCATATTTCTTCTCATTGATCTGCTGCAAAGCAGTTCCTGCAAGAGCTTTCAGCTTGCTCTCGGAACAGCCCTTTTCGGCCTTCAGCTCAATGATGATACCAGGGAGTGCTTTTGCCTCCGGGCTGAGCTGAATATCATACCGACCTTCGCCGGATTCCCGGTTGGAGGTGGTGTAGGAGCCACCGAGCAGGGCACAGATGCCGAGCATAAAGCCGTGATAGAAATTCTCCTTTGCGGTATCGAAGCTGCTGACTGACTGGATCAGCAGCTTGCGGATAATATCTCTGAGCTTTTTACTGTCGCCGGAGAAGATCGCCTCCTGCACGGCAATAGCGGTGGATTGCGGGATCATATTCTCGAACTTCTGCAAGATCTCCTTGCGGTACACAAGAGAAATCTCCTTGTTCGGCAGGGCAACCTCACACATAAAGTCCCCGCTGATGGATACGGTCGATTTGATGGCCTTCAAATACCCGGCAACCAGCAGAAAGCTGTAAAGCGAGGATGGATTGTTCTTGACCTGCGGATAGATCACGCTTGTGTCGATATAGGTGGTAAAGGAGCCACCGTTCACAAGAGAAGTGAGCTTCTGATAGATCTCGTCGTCGGCTTCATTGATGACCTCGCCGATAATATCGTTGCTTCCGGTAGAGAGCCAGAAGGTTCTCGGCTCACATTTGTTGCTGAAATAATTTACGACCGACCACGGGTTGAAAATATCCGTGCTGCCGAAGTGATATCCGTCATACCACTCACAGACCTCATCATACTTTTCGGCTTTTCCGTAGTATGCTGCCATCTCCTTGACCTCATTGGCGGTGAATCCGAAGTATTCGCTGTACTTATTATCGAGTACGGAGTTGATAACAAGGTTATTTAGCCCGCTGAATATGCTTTCCTTGGCAACACGCAGAATACCCGTCAGAAAGCCATAGGCAAGGCTTTTATTATCCTTGAAGCAGCCGGAGAGGAGGTTACGCATAAAGCCGATGACATCCTCATAAAAGCCCTTCGTGTGTCCCTGCTGAATCGGTGTATCGTATTCATCAACGATCACAACGGTGCGTTCGCTGTAGTGCTTGTGAAGCATCTGCGAGAGGTATTCAAGAGCATGAGAGAGATCGACCGCCGAAGCTGTTTTCGATACAATCTTTTCAAAGAACGACTTTTCCGTTTGATCTGTTTTTTCGCTTGTCAGAAGCTCGTTATGGCGCTTGAACTCCTGCGCGAAGATGTTCCCGATCTCCTCGAAGGTTTCTTCCCATGTGGTGTATTTTACATCCTTGAAGGTAATGAAGATAACCGGATATTTTCCCTGATAGGCGCGGTACTTTTCACCACATGCCCAGATTTTCTTATCTGTAAAAAAGCGTGCCGTATTTTCATCCGTTTTTTCAAAGAAGGTACGAAGCATATCCATGTTCAGCGTCTTTCCGAAGCGACGGGGACGTGTGAACAGCGATACCATCGGGCGCTCATCAAGAAAATCACGGATCATCAGCGTTTTATCAATATAGTAATATTCCGTCGATGCCAGACGGTAATCGGACACCCCGACAGGCAGGGGAAGCCGAGCTGTGTGCCTGCTTCTTTTATAGGCGCCGGTCTTTACCCGCTTATCTGCCGGCTTTTCGGCGTTGGCAGGGATCAGCCAGTCACGCCCATTCTTATAGGCACCTTCAATTCTCCCCGCACGGCATAATCCGGTCACAGAGCGATCTGTAATATTCCAAAGCCGTGCAGCTTCTTTTACGGAGATATATTCAGCCATAAACAGCCCTCCTTAGAAAAATCCATTTGTATTATACCCATCTATCGGAAAAAGGTCAACAGTTTTTCGGAAATATGTCGTACATTTTCGGAAATATATCAATGCCAAATTACCAAACATGTCATTATTGCTCTTCTGCATAGATCTGTGTTGTCTGTATTGAAGCATTGAGGTACACAACAACGACAAGTCCAGTGGTCACTGTTATGTACAGGTGGATATTTACTTCACCGGCATCGGCATGGTCGATCTCCCGACAGAACGGGAAATGCTTGCGCTCATGGATGAGATCTGCATCGATGCGCATCTGCGTTGGCGTTGTTTTTCATAAAAATGACACCATGGCACCGTGTTGGTGCCATGGTGTTTGAGCATTTTGGGGTTGAAACCAATATGATACTCCCGGAGATCGCTTTATTCCGCTTCCTTTTGCCTGTCGCGTTCCAT